>Ga0194130_10000073_pt1 | contig 188993 bp, 160 predicted proteins | sample TA2KigsurfametaG_FD_160084 | JGI IMG/M metagenome (GOLD analysis project Ga0194130, IMG submission 160084) | Freshwater microbial communities from Lake Tanganyika, Tanzania - TA2015050 Kigoma 12 surface | ecosystem: Environmental > Aquatic > Freshwater > Lake | place: Tanzania: Lake... | reverse complement strand
GCTCAAGCACGACGGCACCGTGGTCGCCTGGGGCTCCAACTCCCTCGGCCAATGCAACGTGCCTAGCGGTCTCTCGGGCGTGACCCAGATCGCGGGGGGCGGGTACCACACCGTCGCGCTCAAGAACAACGGCACCGTGGTCGCCTGGGGCCGCAACCTCGAAGGCCAATGCAACGTGCCTGCGGGTCTCTCGGGCGTGAGCCAAGTCGCGGCGGGTGGCTACCACACCGTGGCCCTTGTCACCTTCACCGACTGCAACGGCAACGGTCAGCGCGACAGCTATGAGCTTGGCAAGGGTTGGGCCGCCGACTCCAACGCCAACGGCCGCATCGACAGCTGCGAGTACGCGCAAGGCGACATGGACCTGAGCGGCACGATCGACTTCGGCGACATCGTGCTCATCCTGCTCGACTTCGGCCCGTGCCCTGCCTGTCCCAGCGACCTTGATGGCAGCGGCACCACCGACTTCGGGGACGTGGCGCTGGCGCTGCTGAACTTCGGTCCGACGGCTTGAAATCGGCCCGCGATTCCGCCAGCACCATCAACCCCAGATCTTCATCGCCCTGCCCGGACTTGAAATCCCGCCGCGCAGCGGCGGGATCCAAGTCCCAGGCGCAGCGCCAAAGGTGCTGCGCCGCGGGCGCGGCCAAAGGCCGCGACCGCTTCACCCGCCAGAAGCGAGAAAGCCCAAGGCCATCGGCCTTGGGCTCTCGAGCGAAAGCGGGTGAAGGGACTTGAACCCTCGACATTCACGTTGGCAACGTGACGCTCTACCACTGAGCTACACCCGCGAAGGTGCCCCGAAACGGGGAGAGGGATTATACAGGGTCCCCTTCACCCGGCAACGCCCCTGCCTTCATCGGCCTACGGGAGGGGTCCCGTGAACCACATCCACGAAACGGAAGTCCCTGCCGTTGAAAAGGCCGCGATCGCAGAGTTTCAGGGCTGGAATCACGAGCAGTGCCATGAAGCTGAGCATCATGAACGGAGCCTGCAGCGGCGAGCCCATGGCCCGCACGCGCGCGGACATGGTCTCATACGCGTCGGCCACGACCTCGAAGGGTTTGGTGCTCATTAGGCCCGCGATCGACAGGCCCCGGATCTCCACCCCCTGCGCGTCACACACGGCCACGCCGCCACTTCGCTCGAACACCGCGTTCACCACCTCGGCCACGGCCTGGCGCGAACCGCCCACCGCGACCACATTGTGGCAATCATGCGCCACACTGCTGGCGATCGCGCCCTGCCCGATACCGAATCCGCGGATGAAGGCGACCGCGGGCGGCGCCTGCGCGTAACGGTTCACCACCGCGATCAGCAGCACATCTTGGGCGGGGTCCGGCTCGATCACGCCTTGGCGGACGGTCAGCGTGGCTTCTGACTCCCCCGTGACGAGTTCGCCATCCTTGGGTTCGATCACGCGAACGCTTGCCGTTGATCCGTCACGCCGGATGGTGAAGTCCGCCGCCGTGAATCGTGCCTGCCGGAAGGTGCTTGGAGACTCGACCTCAAGATGGCTCCAGTGCGAGCGCCCGTCTTCCGCCACGCATTCGCCGCGGATCCAGGTTCGTCGCACACGGAAGTCCTTCAGGTCGTCCACAAGCACCATGTCGGCCAAATCGCCGACCCGAAGCAGGCCGCAGGGAAGCCGGTAGTGCCGCACCGGATTCACGCACGCCGCTCGCATGGCGTCGAACGCTTCGACCCCCTTGGCCACCGCACGCGCCGTCAGGCGGTTGATGTGCCCATGCTTCAGCACGTCGGGGTGCGCGTCATCGGTGCAGAACATGCACTGTGCGGGTCGCTCCTTCAGGATGGGCCAGAGTGCCTCGAAGTTTCGCGCGGCGGAACCATCGCGGATGAGCACATGCATGCCGAGCGCCGCCTTGTCGCGCGCCTCCTCCAGAGTCACGCACTCGTGATCGGTGCTGATGCCCGCGGCCGCGTAGGCGCGTGCCTGCTCGCCCATGAGTTGCGGCGCATGGCCATCGACCGGCTTGCCCACCGCCTTCGCCGCCGCGATCTTGGCCAACACCTCGGCGTCGCCATGCAGCACGCCCGGCCAGTTCATCATCTCGCTCAGGTAGCCGATGCGTGGATCGGCGAGCAGCCGCGTCACGGCCTTCGCGTCCAGCGTGGCCCCGGCCGTCTCGAACCCGGTGGCCGGCACGCATGATGGACACCCGAACAGGAAGTGGAAGTTGCGCCGCGCGCCATCGCGCAGCATGAACTCCACGCCAGTCTCGCCCAGCACGTTCGCGATCTCATGTGGGTCACTCACCGTGCCGACGGTGCCATGCGTCACCACCACGCGCGCGAACTCGCTCGGCGGCATCATGCTGCTCTCGACATGCACATGCGCGTCGATGAAGCCAGGCATGAGGAAACCGGGATCGACCGGACCGGTGCAGGGCGTGATGGACTCGATGTGACCCGCGCGAACCCGCACCTCGCAGGGCTGGACGCTGCGCGCGTGCAGATCCACGACCTGATGGCGCAACACGAAGTCCTTCATGAAGGCAATGTAGGTTGGATCATGCGGGCGCGCGCCACTACCCTGCGTTCGTGATGCCCACGCTGGAGATCCCCATCGATTCAATCGCGGCCGCGGAGCTTGCGGGTTCCCACGCGGATCGGCTGGAGGTCTGCAGCGATCTTGCTTCCGAGGGGTGGTCGCCGGATCCCTGGTTGGTGCGGGAGATCCGCGCGCGAACGCCTGTGCGTCTGGTGGCGATGATCCGCCCGCGAGGCGTCGCCATGATGGCCGCTCTTGACGCCGAGGCCTTCCGCTGCACCCCAGCGATCCTGGACCTCTGTCTTCGCGAGATCGAGGCGCTCGCGCGTGCCGGTGCACATGGCGTGGCGATCGGTCCACTGGCCGGAACGTGCGGGGTTGATCATCAGGCCTGCGGCCGCATGATCGAGGTCGCCCGCGCGCATCACCTGGAGGTCTCCTTCCTTCGAACCTTCGATCTGATCGCGGATCGCGAACAGGCCGCGCGTGACGTGTGCGAGCTTGGATTTGATCGCCTGCTGACAGCGGGCGTTCCCGGCTGGAACGCCTCGGCCCATCCGCTGTCCGAGCGACTCGCGGGCGTGGCTGACACGATCTCGATCGCGAACGCGACCTGCGCGCGCCTGGGGCGACCCACGCTTCAAGTGATGCCGTGTGGCGGCGTACGCGCGTCGAACGCCGCGGAATGGCTAAAGATCACACCGCATCTGCATGCGTCGTGCCGTCGTGGCACCTGGCTGGATGCGCAAGAAGCGCGAGACCTGCGCGCGGCGATGGGGCCACGCGGCGCCTGATTCAGCCCTCGCCCTTCACGCGCTTGGCGCGCTCGATGTCTCCATCGATCTGCAGCGCGGCGCCCGCGGTGTGAAGCGTGTTGCGCGAGCCGTCCGCCAGCGCGTAGGTGAAGCCCTGCTGCACCGAGAACGCGCCGCAGCGGCCCTGGTAATCCATCGCCAGCACGCCCACTTGATAGGACTCGGCACCCGGCACCCGCTCGATCATGCGCGTGATGAGCGCTTCGCACGCCTCCTGCGGGCTTCGACCAGCCCGCATCATCTCCACGATCGCGGCGGCGCCTGCCGTGCGAAGAACGGCCTCGCCAAGGCCGGTGGCCACCGCGCCGCCGACCTCGCGATCGACGAAGAGCCCCGATCCGACCACCGGCGAGTCGCCGACACGGCCGTGCATCTTGAAGGCGAGTCCGCTGGTCGTGCTGGCCACGGCCATGCTTCCGCGGTCATCCAGCGCGATCAGCGAGATCGTGTCGTGGTTCTCCACGTTGATCACCGGCGCATAGAGCCCCTGCTTCAGCCACGCCTTCCACTTCGATGTCTGCTCGTCGTCGAGCGGCCGTTCACGCACCTCGATGCCATGCTCGCGGGCGAAACGTTGCGCCCCCTCGCCCACCAGCATGACATGTGGCGAGCGGTCCATGACCATCCGCGCAAGACGCACTGGGTGCTCCACGCCGCGCACACACGCCACGGATCCGGCCCGTGCGTCGTCACCCATCACCGCCGCATCAAGCGTGACGATGCCGTCGCGATCCGGCAGGCCACCCAGGCCGACGCTGCGCTGGCCGTTGCTGCGCTCGGTGAGCGTCGCCCCCTCCACCACCGCATCCATCGCGCCGCCACCAGCACGGAGGATCGCAAGGGCCGCATCGTTGGCCGGCAGCCCGTGGTCCCAGGTCGAGAGCAGCTTCATGAGCGAAAGCCTACGGCCGAGGCCTTCAGTGCGTCACCACGGGCGCAGCGAGCGGCTCATCGACCGGACCACGGTGCAGGTACGCCGCCATACCGACGCTTCATGTTCGGCCGTGTCGACCATGCCGATCGCTTCGCGCCGGGCATCCGATACCCGACTCAGTTCGTCGGCAAGCTTGGGATTGCGCCCGAGCGCCGGCAGCACGCTGACCCGGCTCATGCGAAGCAGTCGCGCTCCACCGGGTCCACCCGCCACGTCGGCGGTGCGGGGCTCGCGCCGCAGCAGCGCGATCTCGCCGAACCAGCCGGGGGCCGGCAGACGGATGCTGGCCCGGCCTTCCGGTCGCACCTCGACCTCACCCTCGAGCACCAGATACATGTACTCGCTTCGCTCACCCAGACGGACCGCAAGCTCGCCCTCGGCCAGCACGCACTCCGCGCTGTCACGCACCAGTTCTCGCCGTTCCGAGCCGGACATGTAGGCATCCGCGAAGAGTGGACATCGCGCCACGGCGGCCTCGAGCTCGCGCACGCGCACCTCCGAGGACTCGGCTCGACGCGCCTCCGCCGGCATGTCGGTCATGCGGATCGTGCGGATCGGGAACGGGATCTCGATCGACTGCTCGCGCAACGCGTACCAGATGCGCGTCATGACGCGGTCCACGACGTCGTCCATCCAGCGCCGGTCGCCCACCCAGAAGCGGACCTCGTAGTTCACCGCGGAATCGCCGTAGCCCTGCACGAAGACGGCCGGATCCGGCGCGTGCGGCGACTGCAGGACACCCTGGTCCTGATTCAGCACGCCAAGGATCGCGTCCTTCACGCGCATCGGAGGGACCTCGTAGGACACGCCCACATTCCGGCGCACCCGGAGCTTCCGATCGGGCTGATCGTGGTTCAGGAGATTGCGCTGCAGCAGGTCGGCGTTGGCCACGATCATCATCTGGCCGTCGGTGCTGTGGATCCGGGTGGTACGCAGACTCGTGTCCGCCACGATGCCCTCGGGGCCGCCCACGCCCAGTTGCACGAAGTCGCCGCGCTGCACGACCTTGTCGGCCTGGAGGTCGAACCCGCTGAAGACGTTGCCCATGCTGCGCTGCAGACCGAGACCGATCACGAACACGCTCGCGCCACCGAGGCCGAACAGCAGGTTGCGAAGACTGAACTGGCCCGCGAAGTGCATCTGCCAGATCACCACCGCTCCAATCAGCAGCAGCAGCGTGCGCAGCACCGCCTTCTGCAGACGGATCAAGTCGGAGCCGGTTGACGCGATCGCGATCGCGCCGATCACCACGAGCGTCGCCGACGCGATCGCCAGCGTGAGTCCGATCTCGCCGACCGTGCGAAGCACCGGAATGACGAGTTCCTTCGGCCCTTCCGGCAGGCTGATCAGCAGCGGCAGTTGGATCTCGATGCCCCACGCACCCAGCATCCAGCACACCGTCGCGGTGAGCAGTCCCACGCCCAGCAGGCGGACATCGCCGCGACGCCGGAAGACGAACTTGCACCCAAGCACGAACGCGTAGAGAGCCAGCAGCCACAGGATCATGTACGGGGGTGTCGAGGCCACTTCGGGCGGCATCGGGACATTGTCTGCGAGGATGCCCCTGCGCGCCACCGGTATCCGCCGTTACCATCCCCACATGCGCCTGACCTGCCTTCTTGCCGGAATCTCCATCGTCGCCGTCGGCTGCAGCAACGCTTCGCAGCCCTTCGCCTTCGCGCCCGCACGCAAGATCTCGCCCGCGCCCGAGGTCAAGGCCGACGTGAGCGCGAAAGTCCAGAACTGGCGGACCGTGGTCTACGCGAACCGGCGACCGACGGGTGACATGGTCTTCTACGGCCTTGCCGATTGGCGCGACGCGACGCTGGCGGCCAACGAGGCGGGCGCCACCGAGGTGCGCATGGTCTTCGTGTTCGACGGCCCCGCGCTGCCGATGGTGCTGAATGATGCCGCGTACGACCGCGTGCTCGGGACCAATGGTGGCAACCCCTGGAAGTCGCTCATCGCCGACCTGCAGAAGGGCGGCGCGAGCGTGGAGAGCTGCGGCACGCGCATGAAGGAGCTCGGCGTGGGCAACGCCGATCTGCTGCCGGGCGTGAAGGTCGACAGCGACGGCTGGACGCGCGTGCTGGAACTGCAGTCGAAGGGCTTTTCGCTCTTCCAGAGTTGATCGCGGCGGTCAGTCGCCGTCCCGCAGCCGAAAGAGGTTCACGGCCGCGCGCAGTTGCGTCAGCGACTCCTGCAGCGACGCGCTCGCCTCCGCGAATTCTCGCGTCGCCTCCCGTGCACGACTGGCGTTCTGCGCCAGCGCATCCATGCTCTGGCGGATCTGCTCCGCACCCTGCACCTGACTCTGCATCCCCTGCGTCACCTCGCCGAAGCGACCCTCCACCGCTCCCACCCGGTCGATCACCTGCGTCAGGCGCTGACCCACCTGACCCACCGTCCCCACCCCACGACGCACCTGCTCGCTGAAGCGGTCCATCTCCATCACGCCCCCGGACACCGCACCCTGCATCTGACGCACCGTCGTCTCGATGTCCAGCGTCGCCGCAGCCGTCTGGTCCGCAAGTCGACGGATCTCACGCGCCACCACCAGGAAGCCGCGCCCGCTCTCCCCCGCCTTCTCCGCCTCGATCGCCGCGTTCACGCTCAGCAGGTTCGTCTGGTCCGCCACCTTCGTGATCGTGTCCACGATCGCGTTGATGCTCATCGCCTTCTCGTTGATCGCCGCAAGACGGCTCGCCACGCTCCCCGTCGCCGCCGCCAGTCCCGACATCGTCCCACCCATCTCCTCCAGACCCTGACGGCCTTCCGTCGCAAGTCGCGCGCTGTCGCTCGCCGCAGAGGACAGCTGCTCCATCCCGCGCAGCAGCTCCGATCCCGTCATGGTGATCTGACGCACCGCCGCCGCGATCTCCGCGCTGCTGGCCCCGAAGCTCTGCGCCACCTCCTCCTGCTGACGGCTTGCGCCCGACAGGTCCGTCGCCGTCCCCGTGATCCCAAGCGTCACGCTTCGCACCCGAGACACCAGCTCGTTCAGGCGCGACGTCATGTCGTTCATGCTTGACAACAGTCCACTCGCCTCGTCGTGACCTTCCACCGCGTAGGTCCGCGTCAGGTCCCCGTCCGCAACGTCCCGCGCCGCGCCAGAAACCTCTCGGATCCGACCCGACAACTTCACCGCCATCCGCACGAGAAGCACGATCACCAACAGCGCACCAGCCAAGCCCACGCCCAGATTCACCAGCACCGACCCCAGCACCTCGCCCATCAGGCGCGCGGCAGGAACCTCGATGATCACGCGCCATCCGCCCGTGGCCACACGCGCCTCGGCGTGCAAGGTGCGCTCACCGGTGATCGGATTGTCCACGAACATCGCCGACACATCGTCCTGTCTGGCGACGAGCGGCGTGAGCGATGAGGCCCAGGGACTCTGCGCCAGCGGCTTCGTGGGCAACATCGCGTAAGCCTCGGCCAGGTCTCCCGGGTCGTCGGGATCACCCACGACGGCCGTGATGAAGTTGCCCTTCTCGGTCAGCAACATCACGTTCAGGCCCGAACGCTCGGCGATCTCATGAAGCGTTCCCTGAATGGTGGCAAGCGAACGATCGACCCCGGCGATGCCCGCAAAGCGACCTTGGATCACGAGGGCCAGCGTGACCTCGGTCATCTGCACGCCTTCGTAGTTGTAGGGCTCCGTCAGTTCAGGCCCACGATCGGCGTTCGTCAGAAAGCGCGTGCGCGGACCCTGATAGAAGGGATTGCGGTCGTCGTCGACGATGTTCTTCATCGCGATGACTCGATCGGCCCCGCTACCTCGGAAGAAGTACGGAATGAAGCGGCCGGAGGGGTCCAGTGCCTCGGCGGGCAACGCACTCGTCGATCGCAAGCGCAGCGCGGCCAGGCTCTCCGCATCACGCCCGTCCGCGTCGAGCTCGTAGGTGTAGTAGGTCCCCTCGAAGTCGGGGTGTTCCTCAAGGATGCGCCGAAGGAGCGCCACGCTCTCTGCCCTTCGGCCGAAGAGGCCGCTCTCGGCCGCGTCGCGCATGACCTGCACCACAGCCACCGTGGCACGGTTCCATCCGTCGAGGTCATTGGCGAGCGCGACAGCCTCGGCCTCGGCGACCTGCTTCACACCGTCGCGCAGCAGCCGGAACGTGCGCAGGCCGTTGATGCCGATCACGATCAGAAGCACGGCCACGCTTGGCGCGACGCCATAGACCAAAAATTGCCCAAGCAGGGTTCGCGAGGGGCGAAGGATCATGACTTGCCTCGCAAGATAATGGACGCATCCGATCCGTCCCGCAGCCGGAAGAGGTTCACGGCCGCGCGCAGTTGCGTCAGCGACTCCTGCAGCGACGCGCTCGCCTCCGCGAATTCTCGCGTCGCCTCCCGTGCACGACTGGCGTTCTGCGCCAGCGCATCCATGCTCTGGCGGATCTGCTCCGCACCCTGCACCTGACTCTGCATCCCCTGCGTCACCTCGCCGAAGCGACCCTCCACCGCTCCCACCCGGTCGATCACCTGCGTCAGGCGCTGACCCACCTGACCCACCGTCCCCACCCCACGACGCACCTGCTCGCTGAAGCGGTCCATCTCCATCACGCCCCCGGACACCGCACCCTGCATCTGACGCACCGTCGTCTCGATGTCCAGCGTCGCCGCAGCCGTCTGGTCCGCAAGTCGACGGATCTCACGCGCCACCACCAGGAAGCCGCGCCCGCTCTCCCCCGCCTTCTCCGCCTCGATCGCCGCGTTCACGCTCAGCAGGTTCGTCTGGTCCGCCACCTTCGTGATCGTGTCCACGATCGCGTTGATGCTCATCGCCTTCTCGTTGATCGCCGCAAGACGGCTCGCCACGCTCCCCGTCGCCGCCGCCAGTCCCGACATCGTCCCACCCATCTCCTCCAGACCCTGACGGCCTTCCGTCGCAAGTCGCGCGCTGTCGCTCGCCGCAGAGGACAGCTGCTCCATCCCGCGCAGCAGCTCCGATCCCGTCATGGTGATCTGACGCACCGCCGCCGCGATCTCCGCGCTGCTGGCCCCGAAGCTCTGCGCCACCTCCTCCTGCTGACGGCTTGCGCCCGACAGGTCCGTCGCCGTCCCCGTGATCCCAAGCGTCACGCTTCGCACCCGAGACACCAGCTCGTTCAGGCGCGACGTCATGTCGTTCATGCTTGACAACAGTCCACTCGCCTCGTCGTGACCTTCCACCGCGTAGGTCCGCGTCAGGTCCCCGTCCGCAACGTCCCGCGCCGCGCCAGAAACCTCTCGGATCCGACCCGACAACTTCACCGCCATCCGCACGAGAAGCAGGCACATGATCCCGATGCCGGCGGCACCTAGTCCGACATCTGAAAGCCGCTCACGCCAGATCTGCACGTTCAGGGTCGCGTCGGGAACTTCGACCATCACGCGCCAGCCGCCAACACCCGCTCGCACCATCACATGAAGCGTCGAGCGTCCCGTCGCTGGATTCGGCAGCGATGCGACCACATCCTCGTTCTTCGACTGCAGAAGCCCCTCGAGCGCTTGGCCCCACGCCGACGACGCGACCGACTTCAGCAGCGAAGCCTCGGCCAGTCGCTTGAGCTTGCCCTCATCCATCGGATCACCCACGGCGGCGGCCACCAGATTGCCCGCGCCCGAGATGAGCAGTGCGTTGAGACCGGTGCGATCGGCCATCGACTGGAGCTGCCGCCGCTGCGTGTCGAGCGCAAGGTCCAGTCCCGCCACGCCCACGAAACGGCCGTCGATCTCCAGCGTGGCCATCGCCGAGGTCATCGGGACTCCCTCGTAGGCGTAGGGCTCGGTCAGGATCACGCGCACCGGCCGACCCGCGCGATGATTGCGAAGCGGAATCTGGTACCAGTCGTCGGTCTCCCAGCCGGAAAGCCGCTTCAGATTGATCGCGCGACCTTGATGGTTGTCACGGAAGAAGTAGGGAATGAAGCGGCCCGTGGGATCCATCGCCATCTCTGGCAGGGCTTGTGAATCCCCCGCACGAAGTGAAGCGAGTTCCTTCGCGTCCTCGCCGTCCGCGTTCGGCTCGTAGCCGAAGCACACACCCTCGTACTCCGGGTTCGCCTCGAGCACCGACCGCAGCAATCGGAGGCTTTCCCGACGCCGACCGAAGAAGCCGCTCTGCGCGGACTGCCGAATGCCCTCCACGACGGAGAACATCTTCCGGTTCCACGACTCGACCGCGTGCGCAAAGGCGCGCGCCTCGGCAAGCGCGATTCGGGTCTGTACCGCCGATACCTCGCGCGTGCCCTGAACCAAATCCACGACCAGAAGCACGACGATCACGAGCACCGCGGGCAGCACACCCGCAAGGAGGATCTGCCGCAGCATCGTGGAGCGTGCCTGCATGGAGGACCGGAGGATACGAATTCAGCCGCGCCGCCTGTGGCGAGGCCGGGGCGAATTGAGGCAAGTACGCAGCTCAGATCGGGGGCACTTTTGCCTGGGCGGCGCTGGCCTGCGGCGCGGGCACCTCGTTCAGCGCCGCGAGTTCCTTGCGGAGCCGCTCGCTGCGCGCCTTCGCTTGGGCTTCCATGGACCGTGCCTGCTGCAGACGCTCGTCGAGCTCCCGATCGAGCGCCTCGCGGCGCGTCTCGGCCTGCTGCTCGCGCTCGAGAAGACGGTCACGCTCGGCCTCAGCCGCCGAGCGACGCCGGCGAAGCTCGTCCGCACGCGCCTGCGCCTGATCCACGATCTGCTGCCGGCGCGCAGCGATCTCGGTGGCGCCCCGCGCGGCATCCTGCGCGGCCAGCTCCGCACGCTGCGTCTCCAGCTCCAGCTGCAACGCGCGCTCGGCCGTCTCGACCGCCTGGCGAAGGCGCTCGCACGCCTCGGCTCGCTCCTGCACCCGGCGCGCCTGCTCCTCGGCGATCGCGCGGTGCCGCTCCAGATCGCGCTCGGCGGACAAGGCCGCCTCCTCCAGACGCAGCGCCTCGGCATCGGCCTGACTCGCGTCGGTCTCGAGCGAGGCATGCTGCCGCTGCGCGGCCACGCTGCGCGCACGCGTCTGGGCCTCCGATACCTCGGCATCCCGAAGCGCGGCCTGGGCCTGCTCGGCCTCGGCCTGCGCCTTGAGGACCGCGGTGCGCTGCGACTCCAGACGCTCCGATGCCGCAAGCATGGTCTCGCGATCCCTGCGCGCGCGTCGTTCGGCCTCGAGTGCCGCCTGCCGCTCACGATCGACCTCTGCGCGAGCCTCGTGCTCGCCCACACGCTCGCGCTCGAGCGCCTCGAGCGAACGCTGGAACTCACCGCGCGCCACCACCGCCTCGTCATCGGCTCGACGCGCCGTCTCGAGCAACGCGTCGCAACGACGCATGGCCTCGGCGGCGGCTTCCCGCTGCCGCTCGAGGGTGTCTTGCATGTGCTTCTCATGCGCCACCGCACCGGCGGCCTGCTCGCTGGCGCGCGACGCGGCGGCGCGTTCGATCTCGAGCGCCTGCAGCGCCCGTTGTGCATGCTCGCGTTCCGCGTCAGCCCGACGAAGGGCCTCGTTCGCGAGCGCCTGCTGCGCCTCGGCGCGTGCGAGCGCCTGCTCGGCCGCCAAGCGCGCCGTGTCCGCGCGCTGCGCGGCGCTCTCGGCCGCCTGCTGCTCGGCCAACGCGCGATCGTGCGCCTGGCTTGCGACCGTGCGCTCGCGCTCCAGTCGATCCATCAGGGCCTGCACCACGCCCCGCTCCAGCGTGGCCTGATCGCCCGCCTGCTGCGCGTGCACCCGAAGGCGCTCCGCTCGCTCCTCGGACTCGCGCGCGATGGCGTGCGCGCGCTCGGCGCGGGCCACGGCTTCCTCGGCACGGGTCTGGGCGGCGGCCCGACGCGACTCGGCCTCGTTGGCACGCGCGCGCTCCTGCAGCATGGCCTGCTCGGCCACCTCGGCGGCACGTCGTTCACTCTCGCCCAGCGAAGCGAGTCGATCCGCCTCGTCCGCCGCCGCGGCCGCGGAATCCCGGCGCGCCTGCGTGGTCGAGGCGTGACGCGCAAGTTCCGCTTCCGACTCGAGCGCCTGCTGCGCCAGCTGGTCCGCCTGCCGGCGGGCCTCGGTCGCGCGACTCGACGCCTCGGCCGCCGCCTCGCGTGCCTGCGAAGCCTGCGCGCGGCGTGCGGCCGCATCGTCAAGGCCGCGGCGAAGTTCGTGCATCGCGTCCAGCGAACCTTGATGCTCGCGCTCGGCGGCCACAAGCTCCTCCTTCAGTCGCTCCACGGAAGCGGCGTAGGCCTGACGCAGCCCCTGCTCGCGCTCGGCGCGCTCTCGCAGCATGCGGGTCTCGCGCTCGCGTCGTTCGCGCGCCTGCGCCTCCATCCGGGCCAGCGCCTCGACCCGCGCCTGCGCCTGCTGCGCTTCCTCGCGTTCGCGCGCGCGCTGCTCCGACGCCTGACGCCGCGCCTCCTCGACCTGGCGCTCCTCACGCCGACGATCGCGGTTCGCACGCTCCTGCATGAGTCGATCGCGCCATGTAGAAAGTTCCTGCGTGAAACGACGCACCTTCGCTGCATCAGCGCCACGCGCGGCCATTGCCTGCGTGCGCTCGAGCAGCAGTCGATCGAACGCCGCGTCCATCACGTCGCGCCAGCAGCGGCGATAGAGCTCCACCTCGAGCACCGGCACACCGAAGCGCTGCGCGAGGGTCTTCAGGCCGCCAGCTGGATCGTTCTGATGCCGACGTACGACATCCATGAGATCCGTGGGCGTGTCCGCTGGAAGCCGCGCGCGTGCGAGCAACTCGCCAATGCACAGCGTGGCGGCGTGCTCGAACGCGTCGAGTTCACGACCACCTACGAAGCGGCGAGCCTCCCAGGCCTCCAGATGGGCCTCGAACGAAGAAGCGGAGCCTGACATGAGCGCTATTGGTAATCGGAGAGACGCCCTTCGCGGAATCACTTTGCGTGTCCAAGCGCAGGATCGTTGAATCTTCTTGAAGGTCCTGTAACTTCAGCCTTTGCAACTTTGCAAGGCAGATAGCCTCGCCACCCATGGCTCGAAAATTGTCCACCGATCGCCCACCCAAAAGGACAGCCCTGTCGCTTGCGGATGCCCGCGTGTGGCGCGCGCTTCGAAAGCCCTTTCGATGGCGATTGTTCGAGGCCGTGCGTGCGAGTGGCGGCATCACCGCGCAGGATCTTGCGCGTCACGCGGGCATCACGCCGCAGTTGATGCTCTACCACTTACAACTGCTGGAGAGTGCGGGGCTGCTGGTACACGAGGCGGGCAAGCGCTACCGCGGCAAGGGCGGCAAGTTCCGCGCGCGTGTCGAGCGGATCGAACTCTCACTGCGCGCCTCGAACGCGAAGGAACTGCGACGCGCGGAGTCGATCCACTCCGAACTTGATGCCGAGGCTCGCCGAGAAGATCCATCCAGCTTGGCGAGGGCGACGCCCGTGCGTTGGGAGCGCCTGACCGCGGTGGAAGTCCGTCAGATCTTGGAATCCCTCGACGCGGTGGAGCGCATTCTTGCGAAGGCCGCGTTGCGTCGCGCTGGAGATGGAGCGCTGTCGGACGCCACCCATGCGGTCTCGATCGCCATCCGCCCCGCCATGCTCTCCACACTGCCCTCACCGGCTTGGTCGAGTCGGCGTTCCCGTCGCGGGCGCTGACGGCGCAGGCGTGACAGGCGCAGCGGCAGGAGGCGCCGGGGGCGCCGGTTTCGGCGCGGCAGGCGGCGCGCACAGGGTCCCTCGAATCGCCAGCGCACGCGGAGAAGTGCAGCGCTCCAGCGTGTTGCAAAGTTGGGTGGCCAGAACGCGCGCCTCCTCCAACTTGCCGATCTCCGTCAGAATCGACACGACCTGCGCCCCGGTGGCGACTTCCTCGATCGGCTCGCCCACCTTGCGCGAACTCGCGAGGGCGCGGAGCGCCAGACGCTCCCGCTGCGCCGGATCCTGCAGCATCCAGGCGGCAGCGATCGCGCCGCGCGCGACGCCACGATGCCAATCGGCCCCATCGTTGGGCTGCGCGAGCAACGCCTCGGTGGTGCGCGCGATCGTGCCGGCCTCGTCCTTCCTGTTCAGACCGCGCAGCGCAAGCATCTCCTCGCCCATCGCCATCAAACGAAGGTCGTCCGAGATCGACTGACCCTTCGCCTGCGCGGCCTCGCCACCGCGAAGACGCTCCGCCGAGGCGAGGTCCGCGCGCAACTTGCGAAGCGCCTCCTCGTGGCGTCCGAGCACGTTCAGGAAGCGGGCGCGCTCCACGCCGCCACCCACCATGTGCTTCAGGGCGATGTTCTCCGACTGCGACAGTTCCACGCCGGCGCGCGCGGCATCGATCCACGCCTCGGCCTTGGCCAGCGCCTGCTCCGGCTGGTCCCGCTGCAGCGCGATCATGCATTCCAGTTCGAGCATCAGCGCCATGTCGAAGGTGCGCTCCCAGTCCTTCTTGTCCCGCTCCAGCCGCAACTCGACGATCGCGCGCATGTCGTTGACCGCCGTCGCGGCCTCGTCCAGCCGGTCGATCGCCAAGCAGTCGCAGGCCAGGAAGTAGTTCGCCAGCATCCAGTCGCGCTCGTCGCCCTCGAGGACCTTCGTGTCGTTCTCGGCCGACTTGCGCCGCTTGTACACGTCCGAGCGGATCATGATCAGTTCGCGATCCACGTCGACCGCCTTCGCCGTGTCACCCTCCAGCACCAGACACTCGCGCACACGCACCAGTCCCTTGCTCACCAGGAGCATCGTGCTCACGTCATCGGGCTTGGCGTCCAGCATCTTGCGTCGCTCCGCAAGATTCTCCTGGGCCACCGCACGCGCCTCTTTCAGCATGTCGGCGGCCATCAGCATGTCCGCGCGAGCCTGCAGGGCGATCACGAACTGGCGCTTGTCCTCGTCGGTGCCTCCGCGCTGCAGGATCTGGCGCGCCGTCGCCAATGCCTCGGCCGTGATCGGCAGGCCGTCCTTCAGGTTGCGCGCGCGCTCGAAGAGAACCGCCTTTTTGCGCAGGGTTGCACGCAGATCGCGCAGCGAGGGCAGGTCCTCGGGCTTCTCCTTGAGTCGTCGACGTGCGCTGGCTTCGGCCTCGTCGAGCGCGGCCATGGCCTTCGGATCGATCGCGAGTTTGCTCTCGTCGGCAGCCAGCGCGTCACGCCTCTGGGACACCGCCACATCGGCCGCCCGCTGCTTCGCGTTGGTTCGGATCGTGCTGAGGGTCCACCATCCGATGGTTCCGAACAGCGAGCCCGCGATGACAAGCGCGAGCAGCACCGGCCACCGGTTGCGCCCCACCCACTTCGTGACGCGATACGAAATCGTGGACGCATGCGCCGAGACCGGGCGTTCCGACAGGTACGCGTCGATGTCGGCGATCAGGTCGTTCATCGAGGCGTAGCGACGCTGCGTCTCCTTGCGCATCGCCATCAGCACGATGTTGTCAATGTCCCCACGCAGGTGATGAATCTCAACCGTGCGAAGCGTGGTGGAACGTGCCTCGCCCAAGCCCTTGGCCACCTTCCACGCCGTCTCGCTGGGCTTCGGCGGCATGATCTCGGTGACCTGCCGCCGCACCTCGTCGAAGCTGCACTTGGAGAAGTCGAAGGGCGCGACCCCCGCGAGGATCTCGTACATCATCACACCCATGGAGTAGATGTCGGTCGCCGCGTTCAACGGCTCGCCGCGCAACTGCTCGGGGCTGGCGTAGACCGGCGTGAGGGGGCCCACCTCGCCTGGCAGCGTCTGGTGACTCCGATCACCCTGGTCGGTGTCGGGGTGGATCACCTTGGCGATGCCGAAGTCGAGCAGCTTGGGTACGCCGTCGGCGCCCACCAGCACGTTCGCGGGCTTGATGTCGCGATGCACGATGCCGCGCTCGTGCGCGTGCGCCAGCGCCGAGGCCACCTGACGCAGCAGCTTCAGCCGCTCCTCGGTCTTCAGGCCCTGCCGCTGGCACCACAGGTCCAGCGTCAGCCCCTCGACGAACTCCATGATGAAGTAGCTGCGACCATCCTCGGTCACGCCGCCGCCAAGCAGGCGGGCGATGTTCGGGTGGTTCAGCGAGTCGAGCACCTTGCGCTCCAGCTCGAAGCGCTCGAGCACCGCGTCGCTGTCCATGCCGCGCTTCAGGAGCTTGATCGCCACCCGGCGCTTCAGCAGATTCGTCTCCTGCACCGCGAGCCACACGTCACCGAAGCCGCCGCTGCCCAGACGCTTCTCAATGCGGCAGTCGCCGATGCGTTCAAGGCGCGACTCGGTGCGCGCCGCACGCCCCCCCGAAGGCGGCACCGGCGCGGCATCGCCCACGGAAGCGGGGATCGTGCGGTCCGCTCCGCCCGATGAAGGAATCGTTCGATCCGTGGCACCGCCGCCCGACGGAATCGTCCGGTCCATGCCACCGCCGTCCGCAGGCTGCTGCGGGGACGGAGGATTCAGATCGTCATCCTGAGGACTGCCCATGGCGTCACCGCTCCACCAACATCGGCAGGATAGGTGCGCCAGTTGCAGCACTCATGCAGATTCGCGGCCAGACGCCGCGGGCCGCTCGCTCAGAACCCGACCGTGTTCTTCTGGCCCTGCTTGGTGATGGTTTCCTCGCCCTCCCAGACCCCGCGGCCCGAGCGCGTGTCGGTCAGGCTCATCTGGAAGATGTAGCTCACCTGGCGCGTGTCGCCCGCGCTGGCGCGGTTCTCCAGGATCTTGGCGGTCAGGGTGTAGTCGGGCAGGTCAGGCGCCTTGTTGGCGTTGCCGCTCTCGAAGTCCTTCATGTCCTGCACCCCCTTGGCCATCGGATCCTCGGGCGCGCCGCCCAGCCCGATCGTGTTCGTGACCTCGATCTTGCCGGTGTTCAGCAGCGCCACGCGGATCTTCTTCGTCAGCTGATCGGTGTCGAACTGGCTGCTGGTGTCGTTCACGATGCGGCTGATGCCCATCACCGCGGGCTTGCGCGGCGCGCGCTCAAGCACGCCACTGACCATCATGCTCTGCACCATCTTGTCGGCGGCCTGGTTGAAGTCCTGGATGTTGGGCTGGTCCAGGCTGACCACCAGATCGTTGCCTCGACTGTCCTTGTAGGTGGCGGGCGTGCAGGCGACGAGGGCCGAAAGCGAGGCGAGCGAGCAGAGGGCGATGGTGCGCTTCATGATGTGGTCTCCGTTGGAATGGCTGTCACTGGTTCAGCGGGTGGTTCGTGTCGAGCAGCTTCAGCTGCCACTGGGTCGCGCGCGGACTGGGTGCCACGCTCCCAAGCTGGATCGTCTCCTTCGGCTTGATCTGGCGGCTCTGCCACGCCTCGCCTGCGCCCTGCACGCGCATGCCCGAGGCGTCGAACCACTCGAACCGGTAGCTGAAGTTCTGCGAGGTCAGCTGGTCGCTGTAGACGCTCACCTGCACGCGCTTCATGTCGCCGCTCACGACGTCCTCGCGCACGTCGGTCACGTTGGTCTTGGAATTCAGCCAGCCGTTCGTGACGACCTGCTGGAACCCGGGCTGGCCGGGTCCGCCGCCCACGGTGCCGGGCACCACGGTGTTGCTGGTGTTGCAGGCGACCAGTGCGAGCGCGGCGAGAATCAAGGGTGCGATGCGCATGAGGGTTTCTCCAGATCAGGGTGCGTTCAGCGGCATGATGGCATGGATCGGGGGCGTACCGGAGCGCACGCTCTTCACGTGCACCAGCGTGAATGGGACATCTGGAATCGCCAGACCGTCTAGACGCTGGCCATCTCCGAGCACCGCGCAGATCGTCCCCGAGTCGGGCCGCGGCAGGCGTGCCACCAGCCATTGCTTGGGAAGCGTGAGCCAGCAGCGCAGATCCGCGCTGTTCATGGCGACCTGATAGACCGCCCCGCCCAGGGCGGCGGCCCAGCCGTAGTCACCCGCGGCCTTCTGCGCGAAGTAGGTGCCGACGGCCTTGCTGGCGCTCGACACGAGCGTGGCCGTGATCACCAGCGGCAGCTGGTCATCGAAGCTGCGCTTGACCACCGCGTCCATGTCGCACAGCAGCGTGGCGTTCACCGGATCCTTGCAGCCCTCGACCGAGAGCGATGCCACCTGGCCATCGTGGAATTCAAGCAGCGGAAACGCCGCGCCCACATACGGCACTTGCTGGATGAACAGCGGGATGTCGATGCGCAGCTCCTTGCGGCTGGGCGCGCGACCGGTCTCGAACAGCACCCACACCCACTTCGTGAGGCGCTCGCCGCGCGTGGCGGCATCGGCCATGGCCAGATCCTGCAGCACCAAGGCGTTCGCGCCGTCACCCAGCATGCCGGCCACGCTCTTGAAGCTCGCGCGCGCCTGATCCCAGCTGCTGGGCTCCGCGCGCGCCATCTGCGCCACGCCACGCAGCCAGCTGGTCACGGGTACCTCGTAATCGATGCTGCCGCGCTTGTCCCACACGGGGCCGTAGGCCTGCTCCATCGCGGTGCGGAATCCCTCGTCATTCATGGTGGCCGAGGCGTCATAGCCCTTCGACTTGCCCGCGGACTCGAACGCCGCCTGCTCCTTCTGGATGCGATCGGCGTTGCGGTCGACCGCATCCTTCTGCCACAAGGCGGCGCGGTTGAGCTCCACGATCGCCTTGTCGAACTGGCGCATCTGCAGATAGTTCAGCGCCTGATAGGTGTTCAGCATGATGCGGTCGTACGACGTGCCGCGATAGGTGCGGATCGTCTGGTTCGTGACGACCGCCGCCGCTTCCTCGGTGATCTTGGTCTCGGCCGCCTGGTCCAGATACGGCCGCATGGTCTCGTAGGCCCAGTCAAGGCTCTTCACGCTCGCAGGCAGCTCATCAGCGGCGCGCAGCACCGTGCCGCCGTCCAGATGGAAGACGACGCCGTTGATCGGCGCGTCCTGATCGTGCTCCTGCAACAGCGGCTGGATCTCGCTGGCCGCCTGCTTGAACTGCCCCGTGTCGTAGCTGGCGATCACGCCCGACATCTTGCGGTCGTAACCGCACGCGCACAGCGCAAGGCAACCCAGCGACAGCAGCATGTCCGGACGCGCGCGCACGCTCAAGGGCCCACCGGCGGCACCACGCCACCGCCCCAGAAGCCTGGCACCACCAGCGGCGGCGCCTGCTTGGTGTCGACCTTGTAGTCCACCACGTAGCGCGAGCTTGCGAAGAACTGCGCGACACCGCGGATCAGGTCGACCTGTGCGTCGGTGAGCTGCTGGCCCTGCTTCAACTGCTGCAGCACGGTGGCGGTCTCGAGCCAGCGCTTCCATGTGGCCTCGTCCATCTGCATCGCGACCTTCAGGTCGAAGCCGTTGGAGATGTTCACCGTGCCTTCCCACGGCTTCAGGCCGGGGGCGCGCAGGCGCAATTTGTGCAGGCCGGGCGTGGTGCGGAACTGACCCGGCGTGCTGCCGACGACCACGCCATCCACCTCGACCGCGACGCCCTGGGGCGACACGCTGAGCGGATTCGCGCCCACGGTGAAGCGCTTGGAGGCGGGATCCAGCTGGATGTCGGGCACATTCACGTCAAGCAGCGTGGCGCTGACCGTGAAGGCTGCGCCATCGAGCGCCGCGGGGGCGGGGAGCGCGGCGGAGCGACATCGGCGCTGCATCACCTGCGCCAGATTGCCTGCAACCTGCTTGATGAGCGGATCGATCAGATCGACCTTCTGCTGCAGGTTGGGCGTGCCGCGCACCTGCTCGGTGGCGCTGGCGGCACCGGAGTCGATCACGGCACCTTGCGCGCGATCAAGTAGCCGATAGGTCGCGTCCAAGGTCTGCGACAGCACCTGCGTCTTCACACCGTAGCCCTCGAACTGCTGCTCCTGCGTGTTCAGCGCGGTCAGGCTGCACACCAGCACGTAGTCGGCACCCATGTTGCGCGCCAGCGCAAGCGCGCTGGTCTGGTCGCTGAGTAGACGATCGGCCTCGGTAAACGGGTCCTGCGGCGTGCCCACGTTGGCGCCCGCGGCCGAGAAGCGCTTGACCGCGTTGATCACGTCCTCGCGGCTCAATGTGGTGAAGCAGAGCTCGCCCACGCGCGCCACGAGGAAGTCTTCCAGCACCATCACCTTCTCGGGCGCGATCTCACAACCGCGATTCTTCACGAAGATGGCGGCGACAGGCTTGGCGGGCGGGGCCGACGCGCCGCCGGGTGCGGGTGCCGGTGCGTTCGGTGCGGCCGCAGGCGCAGCGGCGGGCGTGGCTCCAGGCAGCGGCGGCAACGCGGGCGGATCTTCGCCCTCCCAGTTCCAGCCGCGCACGGCACCGGGACTCGCTTGCGGAACGGGCGGAGGCGGTGGTGCGGGCACGGCGGTCGGTGCCGCACCACCACAGCCGTCGTTCGAGACGCGCAGGATGCATCCCTTCGCTACGCCCCGATTTTCGCCGCAGATCTCGCCCACCGCGGTCTTCGGCAGCACGCTGGTGATGCGGATCGAACCCACGCGCACTTCCTCGCTGCCGAGATTCTCGCCGGTGTCGGGATCGATCAGCGCCTCGCCCTGCGCAAAGACCGCCCACGCCTGACCGACCGTGATGCCGGTTCCATCGCCTCGATTCAACGTGACCTGCGCATCACGCACGGCGAGCACCTTGGCCGGCAGCAGCACGTCGACCACGCGCGCGGCAACCTTCTCGGCCATTTGACGCGCAAGTTCCTGCAGCGCCTTCTCCGTCAGGTTGCTGCCCTTCTCGCCCGTGAGGAATTCCGGATTGCGCACAAACGCGCTGTTGTCGAGCTGCAGGTTCGCGCTCTCAAGGAGTCGACCCGTGGTGGTGTCGTAGATCTTCGCGATCACGCTGAGGCGCACCTGACGCCGCGTGGCCTTCTTGCCGATCTCCTTGAACTCGGCTTCCTGGACGTTGTCCTGAAAGTCGTCGATCGTGCTCACCACGACGTAGCGAGCCCCGGCCAGCTTGAAGGCCTTTGCAGCCGCAGGGTCCGCCTTGTCCACGTTACCGCTGCCCGAAAGGTCCTGCTCCAGCAGCACATCCTTCAGGTCGGTGCGCGCGACCAGATCGAACTTGCGCGTGGCCTGGAAGGCTGCGGTCAGCTGCGGGTCCAGCGACTCCTGCACACGACCGAGTTCGCGCGCCTGACCGCGCTGCTCCAGCGTGCTCGCGAGTGCAGGCGTAACCTTCACCGCGCCGACTGCCAGCGACAACTTCGCTGGAGGCGTGGCGGCGGGAGCGGCAGCCGGCTCCTGCGCCTGCAACGGCGCAGCGAGCAGCGCCACCAGGCATGAGGCGAATCCCCAAGTGAAACGATGGATGGTGGTGGCGGACATGACGCCCTCCTTTGGAGGCGATGTGCGTGTGCGGGATGCTACCCGCGCGCGGACGACGCCTATCTCAACCGGATGTTCGAATGATTCGGCGGGTATTCGTGGCATCATGCTCGGATCTTTCGTGCTTCAGAGTTCAGGCCGTAAGCATTTTCAACGAACCTTCAACCACGCGTGGTCTGGTATTCACCGAGTTCATCCAACTCGTCGAGGAGAAGTTCGGCGTCGTGATGGCGGACGACGTGCTCTCGACGCCCGGCCTGACCGATGGCGGCGCCTACACCTCGGTGGGCCAGTACCCGCACACCAAGATGCTGGCGATGGTCGGCACGTTGGCGGAGCGATCCGGCACTCCCGCGAGCGACCTCTGCAACATCCTCGGCGAATTTCGGCGAATGGCTGTTTCTCAAGCTGTCGCGCAACTTCGAGTTCTCCGTGAGGTCGCATACCGACGCCTTCGCGTTCCTCTCATCGCTGGACGGCCTGATCCATGTCGAGGTGCTCAAACTCTATCCACAGGCGGAACTTCCAAGCGTGCCCGTCACCAAGATGGATGATCGCGAACTGGTGATGGAGTAGCGCTCGAAGCGACCGTTCGCAGACGTGGCCGAGGGCCTGCTGTAAGGCGCGCTGGTGTGGTTTGGCGAGCGCGCTGAGCTGTACCGCGAGCCTTTGGATGCCGACTCCGTGCGTAGTGCGCGACTCCGCATCGTCCGGAAGTCGGCCACGCGATGACCCCCGAGCAGCGCAAGGAACTGGCCGCGTAACGCAAGCGCTCGGAGCGTGATCGACGCGCGCAGGAGGCGGCGCAACATCAGTTGGAGGAACTCTCGCGCGAGCTGAACGAGGCGAACGAGCGACTCAAGCTCACCTCGCGTGGCCGCCTCGAAGCGCTCATGCGCATGGGCGACGCGCTGGCGACCGTGCAGAACCTGGATCTCCTGCTCGCGCGGATCCTTGACGAAGCCAAGTCTCTCACAAACGCCGAAGCTGGCACGATCTACGTGTGCGAGGGCGATGAGCTGCGCTTCGCCGCGGCGCAGAACAGCAGGCTTGCGCCCGACCGCAGCGATGCGCTCGCAGGCCGCGTGCCGTCGGACCATCTTCCGATCGGCATGCGCAGCATCGCGGGCGCCGCGGCCATCGGCGGCACGCTGATCGCCGTGACGGATGCATACAACCTTCCGGACGACGTTCCCTACGCCTTCGATCGCCGCTTCGACGAGGACGATCAGATGCTCCTACGGCACTTTGCGGGCATCGCCAGCGTGTCGATGGAGCGGGCGCGCCTGAGGCGCTCGATCATCACGCGCATGATCCGCGGCGTGGAACTGTGGGTGACGCACGCCACGGCGAACGCGGTGCACCCCGAGGAGATCGCACGCGGCACCGACCACCTACGCATCGCGGCGATGCTGCACGACATCGGCAAGCTGGGAATCAGCGACATGATCCTGAAGAAGCCCGCGCGCCTGGAGCCCGAGGAGATGAATCAGGTGCGCCAGCACGCGATCCTGGGCATCAAGCTGTTCGTTGACGTTCAGACGCGCTTCGACCGGCACGCGCGGGACGGACATTCCACTCTTCGCGCGGATCGTGGCGATCGCGGACGCCTACGAGGCGCTGATCTCGCCTCGCAATTACAAGAAGGCGTGGACCATCGAGGAGGCGCTGGACGCCATCCAGATCGAGTCCGGGCGCCACTTCGATCCCGCCCTGTCCGAACTTTTCCCCGAAGTCGCCCGAAGGTTCGACGCGAAGTTGCGGCCTGAGGCGGCCTGAGACGATCACGCTCCACGGGGCTACCGTGCCTAAGCTTCACAGGAACGGAGAAACGCTCTCTGCAATGTCCGGTAACAGCGGCGTCCCCTGAGCAGCGCCGAGCAATGAGTCGGTTCCTAACTTTTGCCGACGGCGAGTTGTATTCAAGCGCACTCGCGGCACAATGGGTTCATGCAGATCCAGACCCACGGCATCGCCGCGCTGTCGCTCGCGCTCGTGACTTCAGGCGCCTTCGCGCAAGACGAGATCGCGCCCACTCCGTTTGACCCTTTGGTGTGGGCGGATGTTCGGGTGGCCGTCGACTCGGGCCGTCACATGGGCGGCGAGGAGATCGGCCGCACCGCATGGCACACGCTGGTGCAGTCACCTGGTGCCACGTGGATGCGACTGGAGTTCGGCAAGGACACCGAGCTTGCGCAGGAACTTCAGGCGGCCGGCGACGGTGCGTTCATCCGCATCACGAGCCTGATGGATGGCGACGAGCAGCGACTCGACGCCGTCAGTCTGGCGCAATGGTCCCACGGCAGCGCGCACTTCAACGGCGACGCCCTGCTGGTGGAGCTCGTGACTGGAGGCAATCCGGAACCAAGCCGCGTGCGCATCGTGAACGTGCAGGCCGGACAGGAGCCCGTCCGCGAGAAGAGTCAATGCGGCTCGGTCGATGATCGCGTGTTCGTGCAGGACAACCGCGTGGCGCGCATCGTGCCCGTGGGCTGCACGGGCTGGCTCATCAACAACGACGCGAACCACCAGTTCCTGACCGCGGGCCACTGCCCCGCCGGCGGCAGCATGACCACGCTGCACTTCAACGTGCCGCTGTCTTCGAGCGGCGGCACCATCGTGGCACCTGCCATCGCCGACCAGTATCCGATCGACTCCACCAGCTACCAGTCGAACAATGGCGGCGTGGGAGCCGACTGGTGCTACTTCGGCGCGTTCCCCAACTCGAACACGGGGCTCACCGCGTGGCAGGCGTACCGCACCGCCTTGGACGTGGTGCTTCCGCCGACCAGCACCACGGGCAACCAGATCCGCATCACCGGCTTCGGAACCGACACCGGCACCGCGAACCAGACCACCCAGACGCACGTGGGATCGCTCGTGAGCATCACGACGAGTTCGCTCTCGTACAACGCCGACACGACCGGTGGAAACTCCGGCTCGCCGGTGATCTGGGAGAACCAGGGTGTGGCGATCGGCATTCACACGCACGGCGGCTGCACCACCAGCGGCGGTTCGAACTTGGGCACCAGCTGGAACCTGGCCGCCCCACGCAACGCGCTCACCACGCCGCGTGGCGCCTGTCGCGCCATGACCTTCACGCCCATGGCCACGCTGCCGACGCGCTTCGCCGCGGCAGGTGGCGACACGATGGACGTGACGCTCGCCTCGCCGAGCGGCGCCGCGGCGCCCGCCGCCGCGCGCATGCTCTACCGCACCGAGGGCGCCTCGACCTGGAGCAGCGTGAACGGCACCTTGGTGAGCGGCACCACCTACCGATTCACGACGCCGGCCTTCAGTTGCGGCTCGCGCGTGCAGTACGCCTTCAGCGCACGCATGGGTTCGACCGGTGGCCTGTGCACCTTCCCCAGCGACATGCCGCGCCGCTGGTTCACCGCGGATGTGGTCACCACCAGCCTTGTGCTGTGGGAGGACACGTTCGAGACCAGCAAGGGCTGGACCGTGTCGGGCACCGCCACGGCGGGCGCGTTCGATCGGAACCTGCCGCGCGGCAACGGTTTCCAGGGCGACCCCACCATCGACAATGACGGCAGCGGACAGTGCTACCTGACCGGCCGCAATGCCGGCGTGAACGTGGATGGCGGCACCACCATCCTGACGAGCCCGGCGATCGACGCGCGCGGCGGCTTCAATCCGCAGATCACCTACGCGCGCTGGTTCAACTGCGCCACCGGCAGCAACGCGAACCAGGACACGATGACCGTGGAGATCTCGGGCGATAACGGCGCCAGCTGGGTCGCGCTGGAGACGGTCGGACCGACGGGCACCAGCAGCACATGGGTGCGTCGCACCTACGCGATCGGCAATTACGTGACTCCGGGCGCGCAGGTCCGCGTTCGCTTCACCACCAGCGACATCGGCGCGGCCAGCGTGGTCGAGGCGGCGGTCGATGGCGTTCGCGTGCTGGCCGACGCGGCCCTTGGCTGGTGCGGCAAGGAAGGCGACTTCGACCAGGACGGCACCGTGGGCGCGAGCGACGTGGGCCTGATGCTGCTGCAGTGGGATCTTCCAGGCATCACAGATCTCGACGGCGACGGCGCCACGGGCGGCGGCGATCTTGCGCTTGAGCTTCTGAACTTCGACTGAGCCCTGCGCTGCGTGCCGGTCGACCGGACGCTATCGTGTCCGGCATGACAAGCGAAGCGTGGCGGAGCGCGAGCGGTTTCGTGGGCATCGGATTCGTTGGCCACGCGCTGCCGGCCGACAGCGCCGCGCTGCTGCGTGACGGCGTGCGCAGCGTGATCCTGTTCGCCCGCAACTACGCCGATCCCACGCAGGTGTCACGGCTGAATGCCGAGATCCGCGCAGCCGCTGGAGGCCCGGTGCTGACGACCGTGGACCACGAGGGCGGCCGTGTGCAGCGATTCCGCGGCGAGGCCTTTCCGGACATGCCTTCAGGTCGCGAACTTGGGCACGCCGGCCCCGACGTCGCGCGCAAAGCGGGCGAGACGACGGCGCGCCAGCTTCGCGCGGTCGGCTTCGCCATGAATCTTGCGCCGGTGCTCGACGTGGACACCAACCCCGCGAATCCGGTGATCGGTGCGCGCGCCTTCGCGTCGGATCCAGGGCGCGTGGCGACGTGCGCCGTCGCCTATGCGGCGGGCTTGCGGGCCGGAGGCGTGCACGCCTGCGGCAAGCACTTCCCGGGCCATGGCGACACGAGCGTGGACAGTCATTTGGACCTGCCACGTCTGCCGCACGCGATGGAGCGACTGGAAGCCGTGGAACTGGTCCCGTTCCAGGCCGCCATCCGCGCGGGCATCGAGTCGATCATGACCTCGCATGTGCTCTTCGAGGCGCTCGATCCGCATGTGCCGGCGCCGCTCTCGCGCGTGGTCATCACCGAACTGCTTCGCGAGCGCCTGGGCTTCGACGGTCTCGTGATCACGGACGACTTAGAGATGCAGGCGATCGCGAACCGGTTCGAGATGGGTGAAGCCGCCGTGCAGGCGATCGAGGCCGGATGCGACCTGATTCTCGCGTGCCACCGGCTGGATCGACAGCGGCGCATCATCGAGGCCATCGCCCAGGCGATCGAATCCGGCCGAATCCCGGACACGCGGGTACGGAAGAGCCAAAAGAGGCTCGCTCGGCTCTTGGATCCCGCCTGACTCGGGCTATTTTCGGCATCCATGATCCGTGTTCAGGCCGCCATCGCGCTGACGTCGACCGCCTTGGCCCTGCCGGCCGCCGCCGAGAAGCTCCACCTCACCTGGTTGTGGCATCTGGAGCAGCCGATCTACTGGCCCGACGCCAACGGCACGCGCTACGAGCGTGCGTGGCAGAGCATCCAGCGCAAGGATGGTGGCGCCGCGAATCCGGCGAACGACCTGCGCGGCATCTTCGGGCTGGATGACCGCATCGCGGCCTATCAGTGGCGACCGCGCGACTGCGTGAACTCGATCCGATGGAGCGCGGAGGCCGGCGCGCAGGTGAGCTTCAGCGGCGGCTTGATCGAGAACATCCAGAGCTTCGCGGAAGCGGGTGGCCAGCTCGGCTACGGCACCGGTTGGTTCAATCCGTGGCGGGAGTCGCGCAACTGGTCCACGAGCGCCAGCGGCACCAACGTGCCCCGCATGGACCTGGTGCAGTTCAGCTTCCACCACGCGCTGCTGCCGCTGGTCGACGACAGCACGATCCGCAAGGAGCTCGCGCTCTTCAAGGCGATCTATCCCGAACCGTTCGGCACCACCCCCGCCGTGTCCAAGGGCTTCTTTCCCAGCGAGATGGCCTTCAGCGAGCGCATCATTCCGCATCTGGTGGAGTCGGGCATCGAGTGGACCTTCGTGAGCGGCGAGAAGATCAGCCGCGCATGTCCGGATTTTCCGGTGCAGCTGGGCAGCGGCGGCGTGAACTGCGATCCGCCGAACAAGGCGGATCAGGTGAACGCGAGCGGCACGGACTGGTTCCGGCTCTCGATCAGCCGTGGCTGCGGACCCGCCGAGGCGATGCCGCTGGGTTTCACGCCGCACAAGGCGAAGTGGGTGAACGCCGACACGGGCGCGGAGAGCGTGATCACGGTGGTGCCGTGCTCGCAGAGTCTTGGATGGCTCGATGGCTACAACCCGCTGCCGCTGAATCATCTGGACACGCTGCAGGCGAAGAATCCATCGACGCGCCCCATGCTGCTGGTGCTGGCGCACGACGGCGACAACGCCTGGGGCGGCGGCTACAGCTACTACATGGAGGCGGTGCCCAACATCGTCTCGAGCGCCGTGGGTTCGGGTTATATGCCCACCATGGTGCAGAAGTACCTGAATGATCATCCCGTTCCCGCAAGTGACGTGGTGCATGTGGAGGACGGCGCGTGGGTGAACGCCGACGGCGACTTCGGTGCCCCGCAGTTCCTGAACTGGAACTGGCCGCCCATGGACTCGAGCGGCAACGTGGACGTGGACAACGGCTGGGCCGAGGACATCCGCAACTGGGCCGTGATCACCGCCACGCAGAATCTGGTCGACACCGCGGAGCAGATCCAGACTGACGCAGGCCAGCCGGTGCGCATCAGCCATGTGCTGCGTCCGCAGTCGGCCAGTCGGGCCAGCGAGAAGGCCTGGCACTTCTTCATGGGCTCGCTGAACTCGGGCTACATGTACTACGGCACGGCGCTCGACATGGAGGTGAAGCCGACCGTCGCCTGCAACGAGGCGAACTCGTGGGCGAATTCGGCGATCGGCAACGCCTCGCAGGATCGCACCGGCCCCTCGATCTGGCTGCCGCAGCGCTGGCCTTGGAACCCGGGCGGCCTGAACTACGGCCCCGCGCACAAGTACCAGTCACGCACGCTCTCGGGGGACTTCGCCGTCTGGACCTTCGCGCACGATGTGAGCGGCCTGACGAACGTGACGCTGAAGTACCGCGTCGACGTGGATGGCGCGAATCCGCTGTCGAGCAACCAGAACGAGACCTACGCGGGCGGCCCCGAGGTGGGCGCGTGGGTCAGCGTGCCCATGACCGTGACCGACTTCCCGGCCGGCAACGTGCTGAACGACGGCGGCATCGACTTCTTCGAGATGCCGGGCGCGATCGCCAAGCGTTGCGTGGGTCGCATCACCGGCATCCGCAGCAAGCTGCTCGATTACCACGTGGAGGCGACCGACGCGCGCGGCAACGTGAAGCGCAGCCCGATCCAGCACGTCTGGGTGGGCGATTCCGATGGAACGGGTGGTGGCGGCGGCGGTGGCGGCGGTGGTGGCACCGTGGTCGCGACGAGCCCCTCGCCCGTGCAGGCCAACGCGAAAGTGACCATCACCTACAACCCGTCCGGCCGTGCGCTCGCCTCGGCCACCGCGGTGAAGGCGCACGTGGGGTTCAACGCGTGGGCGTCGGTGCTGAGCCCCGACGTCTCGATGACCAAGTCCGCCACCGGCACATGGAGCTGCTCCGTGCAGGTGCCGAGCACGGCCACGCAGCTTGACGTCGTGTTCAACGACGGCGGCAGCACGTGGGACAACAACGGCGGACAGGATTGGCACTTCACCGTGCAGGGCGGTGTCGCGATCACCTGGCAGATGAACGGCACGCTCGATGCCGCGGCGACCCCGGTCGCGACGGTGTCGGGGCGAACGCTGTGGGCCGGTCTGCAGGGCGACACGCTCTATCTGGCCACACAGGACGCCGGCGAGGGTGACGACGTCTTCATCCTGCTCGCCAACGCGACCGGTCCGCTCACCGCCGCGCCATGGGGCAAGTCGGGCCAGGCCATGCAGTGGAAGGCCTTCCTGGCCGACGAGAACGACAACGCGTTCTGCGGATGGTTCAACGACCTGCAGAGCCAGACCTTCGCCGCAACCAAGGCCGCGTCGACAGGCTCGAACGGCGGCGTGCTTGAAGGCACGATCGATGTGGTGCAGCTCTTCGGCTCGCGACCGGATTCGATCGTGATCGCGGCCGCCGCCTACGCCACGGGCAACGGCGGCGCACTCAAGCCTGCGCAGCAGTGCCCGGCCGGTGATGGGGATGGCTCGCTGGAAGTCGCCGAGTTCGTGACCGTGCGGCTGTGTGATCTGGAGGGTGGCTGCTGCCCAAGCGATCTGGATGGTTCGACGCAGGTCGACTTCGGCGACGTGGCGCTGCTGCTCCTGCAGATGGGCGATCTGGGTGGAAGCGCCGACCTGGACGGTTCCGGCGTGGTCGACAGCGCCGACATCTCGCTGCTGCTGCTTGACTACGGTCCCTGCGCCTGATCGCGTCGCTATCCTCCGCCCAGTCATGCCACGGGTCAAGGATCGACTGGGCTGGCTGCTGCTGCTGTGCCTGCTTCCGCTGGCCGCATGCGGTGCGCCCTCGATGGAGGAGCGCCTCACGCAGGCGCGACTGTCGCTGGCGCAGGTCAACACGCTGAAGGATCATCCGACACCGGAACAGATGAAGGCGGCCAAGGGCGTCGCGCTGCTGAGTATCGTGCAGGCTGGGGTCGGCATTGGCGGCGAGGGCGGCGGCGGCGTGGTGCTGCAGCGCAACGGCTCGACCTGGGGATGCCCCTACGCGGTCGATGTCGGTGCCGGCACGATCGGCCTGCAGATCGGCGGCCAGGGCAAGGACCTGCTGCTGATCTTCAACAGCCAAGATGCACTGGAGGACTTCGTCGATGGCGGCATGCAGTTGCACGCCCTTGGCGAGGGCACCTTCGGAGCCTCCACCGGAAACACGAACGCACAGAAGCGTTCCACGCTCGTGTTCCTGAAGGGCCAGGGCGTGTTCGGCGGCCTTGAACTTGGCGCACTGAACGTGGGACCGGCCAACGACGTGAACAGCGCGACCTATGGAGGCAACGTCGATCGCGCCGCTATCCTGTCCGGCAAGACCAAGCCCCCCGAGGGCCTCTCCCGACTCACCCGTATGCTCGACGCCATGGATTGACGCCGCCGTCGGCGCCCGTCCCGCTGGAACTTCATCAAAGGAACTTTGACCATGTCGCGAATCCTGCCCACCCTCGTACTACTGCTCTCCGCCCTGCTTCCGATCGGCTGCGGTGCCAGCACCATGAGTCAGCGACTGCTGGACGCGAATCACGCGCTCGCGCAGGTGAACACGCTGCCGCAGAAGCCCACGAAGCAGCAGATGTCCGCGGCCAAGGGCGTGGCGATCCTGAGCATCGCGCAGGGTGGCGTGGGCATCGGTGGCGAGGGCGGCGGCGGCATCGTGCTGAAGCGCGTCGGCAACGGCTGGGGCGCCCCCTACGCGATCAACGCGGCGGCGGGCACCATCGGTGCGCAGCTCGGCGGTCAGGGCAAGGACGTGCTGATCCTCTTCAACTCCGACGGCGCGATCTCCGATTTCCTCAAGGGCGAGATGCAGTTGCAGGCCATCGCCGAGGGCACGGGCGGCTCCGAGAGCGGCAACACGCGCTCGAAGAGCTCGGAGCGCGAGATCTTCGTGAAGGGCACCGGTCTGTACGGCGGCGCGGAACTCGGCGGCATGAAGTTCAGCCCCGCGAACAAGATCAACGCCGGCAGCTACGGCCCTGCGGCCACCAGCACCGAGATCCTGGACGGCAAGGTGAAGAAGCCGGACGGCACCTCAAGCCTGACGGCGGCGCTCGACGCGATGCGCTGAGTCACGCGCTTCGACGCGGCGGAACGAACACGTTCGCGGCCAGCAGCCCTGCCACCAGGGCGCCGGCGATCACCAGCGCCGCAAGCGCCCAGGAGGCGCCGCGCGACGGGCTGTCCATGAACAGGAACGAGGTGCCGCGAAGGCCCAGCGAGCCGGGAACCAGCGGCAGGATGCCGGGCGCGACCAGCGTGATCGCCGGTCGACGAAGCAAGCGACTGAAGGCGTTGCCCGCGATGCCCACCAGGAACGCGCCCACGCACACGCCGAGTTCGGGACCCAGCATGCCGGCGCCGAGCCGTGCGCCGTAGAGACCCAGCAGCGCGCTGAACGCGACCCACCCAAGGTCTCGCCAGCGTCCCTGCAGCAGCATCAGACTGGCGAGTGACATCACGAGCGCGGCAGGCAGCACATCGAGCCATCCGAGCGGCGGCAACGGAGGCTGCATCGGCGCCATCGGAAGCTTCGTCACGATGCGGTCGCCGATCGCTGCGCCGAAGCCGAGCGCCACCAGGGTCATCGCGGCGCCCATGAAGCGGCTGCTGCCGGAGGCCAGATTGCGGGTGGCCAACTCGATCAGCGCGCGTGTGAGCGTGAATCCGGGAAGCAGCACCACGATGCCTGCCAGCATGACCGCACCCATCGTGATCGGAGGCATCACCTGCGCGAGCGCCCATGCCCCAACCGTCGCCACGATGCCCGCCAGGAACTCGGCCAACGCCGCCCGATCGCGTCGCGCGTTCAGCAGCGTGGAGAGCCCGCCCACAAGCAGTCCCACGATCGCGCCCGCGACCGCGTCCTTCAGGTCTCCGCCAAAGAAGCGCGTGGCCGCCATGCCCGCAAGGCCGTAGGCAGCCCAGATCTCCCATCGATTGAAGGTCGGCGGTGCCACGCCCAGATCGCGCAGTGCCGCGGCACCCACCTGGGGTGCGGTCTCCCCCCGCAGCACCCGCGACTGGATCGACTCGATCGCGTGCAGGCGCGTGAGGTCGATCGCGCCCGGATCCACGCGCAGGTTCACCACCCGCTGCCGATCGATCGGACCGAAGGCCAGCGCAAGGAACGTGGGCAGGCTGAACATGGTGGTCGGCACACCAAGACGCGCCCCGCATCGCGTGACCTGCTCCTCCAGGCGATGAGCCGGCGTACCGAACCGGTGTAGATCGCGCGCCAATTCCACAAGAAACCGCTCGGCATCCGAAAGGCCGGAGGGGACCGCGTCGGGCGTTCGTTCGGCGGGCGTGACCATCTCGTCGATGCTACGCGATCGCGGGACTCAGTCGTCGGACGCGCTCGCCGGCTCGGGTGCCTGCAGGAAAGGCACCACGCTTCGTCGCGTTTCTTCGGGCGCATCACTGAACACGACGTGACCCGCGCCGCGGATGAGCGCGCCCGTCGCGCGCGGAATCCCGGCGGTGAATACGGGCATCATGCTTCGATCCGTCACGCGATCGCGATCACCCCACACCACCAGGGTGGACGCCTGAACCTTCGGAAGTTCCTCGCGTACGCCGTCCAGCAGGAAGGGCCGGATCGCCTCCACGATCTGCAGCGTCTCCGGTCGCCGCCGTACCGCCTCGGCCGTCATGAACTGCCGGAACTGCCATGGCACCGGTGGACGAACCTCGAAGACGTAGCCAAGCACGCGCTCGAAGTCCGCCTCGCTGGCGATGTCGAGCGGGTTCGCGCCGTCCTCCACTTGCTGCATGAATTCGTTCAGCACCGGCGGGCGGACTCCCGCGGGCGCCAGCAGCACGAGCCTTCGCACGCGGTCCGGATGCTGCACCGCAAGATGCGTGGCGAGCGCGCCTCCCATGCTGGTGCCGACGACATCGAACCGCCGAAGGCCCAGCGCATCCGCGAAGGCGACGATCTGATCCACGTAGAAGTCCGCGTCGTGCACGCTGCCTGCGTGATAAGGATGGCGACCGAACCCAGGCAGGTCCGGCGTCAAGCATCGGTGCGTGGGCGAGAGCCACGGCATCAGGCTCATCATCGCCTCGCGACTCGTGCCGAAACCATGCAACAGCAGCACAGGTGGGGCGTCAGCGGATCCCGACTCGAGATAGCCCCACGGACGACCCTCGACCAGGACCTCGCGCGCGTCGATGCCCATGGCAAGGCGGGCCAGACGCATGACCGCCGGCACGAACAGTGACGGCGTGAACCACACCACGCCAAGGCCGATCACCGCGAGGATGAGGACCGACGCGATCCATCGAAATCGAACGCGCTGGAACATGTACGGCAGTCTAGGAAGGCGTGTGGATGCGGCACGATCGCGTTATGCTCGCGCCATGCCGAGATGGTGGCTCATCACGATCGCGGTCGCGGGCACCTGGCTGGTGCTGCTGGGCGCCGGCCAGTTCGGATTTCTTGCGAAGCTCTCGCTCGATGCCCTGGCGCCCTACGTGAAGCACGGCGTGTTCGGCATCGCGGCGATCACCGCGTTCCAATGCGTGAAGCAGGGTTCCGCGGCGTGGGCCGCGACGCTTGCGGCGCTGGCGATGCTGCTGAACACGGTCGCACCCACGCACTGGCCGGCCGGATGGGAGCACCCGTTCCAGCTGGTCGCCGGCGTGCTGATGGTCGCCTTCAGCGTGCGTCAGTGGAATTGACGTTTGGCTGCGGCGGCGCCGCGATGGCCGGCGGCGGGCCGGCCTCCGAAACCGCGGGCGGCGGAGGCGCCTTCGTCATGTCGAACAGGTAGGCCCCGCCGGGTTCGATGCCAAGTCGCTCGCTTCGAACGCGACCCACCACGATCCACGGCCACTTCGCCGCGACGGCGCTGCCAAAACTCGCGGGACCGCAGAACACCTTCGGCTTCAGACGGGTCACCTCGACCCAGGCGGTGCCACGGCGCTCGAACACGAACACGCGACCGCTCTTGTCGTCCCCTTCCTGCGCGCTCGAGTCGCCCACGATCACGCGGCCCCCGCTGACCTGCAGCGCAAAGCCGAAGCCGCGGCCGCGTTCCACGCCGACACCCGGCTGCAGACGCGCCTCAAGCATCCAGGTCTCGCCCGTGCGCCGATAGACGAACACGTCAGCACCGGCGTCGAAGGGATTCAGCGACTGCACGGCAAGCACGTCGCCCTCGATCGCCACGCGATTGCCGAAACCAAAGTACGGGCTCACGCCATTGCCGGAGACTTCCTGCTCCAGCTTCCAGCCGGACTCGCCACGGCGGTACACGCACACCATCGGCGATTCCTTGCTGGCGCGCACCTTCTCGGCCTGAAACGGCTGGAGTGCTGCGGGGTGACCGACCACCAGCACGTCGCCGTGGATCGCCAGACTCGCACCGAACCACCATGGCGCGCTGGATTCGGGCCGCTGTAGCGCGCCCTCCGCCTTCCATCCGTCGCCTTCGCGGCGAAACAGGTACACGCGCGGGGTCGGGAGGTAGTCGGAATCCTTCAGGTTCGGACGGACACTCACCTCGCTCACCGCGAGAAGTCCGCCGTCCATCGCGATCGCGCCACCGAAGTTCACGCGCAACGCGCCCGCGGGTCCCTTGATGAGTCCTGCCTGCTTCCAGACCTGCGGCTCGTCGACGCGCCGGAACCACACCAGTTCCGAGGACGCGCCCTTGTGCGTGATCGTGCTCACGAGCGTGTCGGCATCGCCCACCACACGCTGCAGCGCAAAGTCCTCGATAGAGAGCCCGTTCACCTGCGGCATCTCGGGGCGCGTGGTCCATGTGCCATCGGGCTGCCGCTCGAAGGTGGCGATCTGGCCATCGGATCCGCGGCGGCGCGAGATGCACGCCCCCGTGACGATCAGCCGATCACCGGCGAAGCCAAGCACATTGCCGAACGCGGGCGCTATGGTGGGCAGTGCCGCCTGCACCACGGAGGTCTCGGTCATCGGGGAACCCGCGGCCGTCGGACCCGTGGCGACGGGCAAGGCCGGACTCAGGCGGATCGGGGTCGCAGGCGCCTGCGCCAGTGTCGCAGCCAGCAGGATCGAGAGCATCATGAGCGACGGACGCCTTGATCGGTGATGCGGTTCGCGCGAGGTGCGCGCAACGCCTCGATGGCTCGGCAGACCTCGTCGACCAGCACCGACTCCTCGGGCAGATTGTGCTTGCCAGAGGCGTCGCGCGGCGGAATCACGCGCGCGCCGATCCGATGCAGCTTCTCGAGATTCTCAACAAGGATGCTGCTGTGCATCGATCCGTGCATGGTCGGCGCCATCAGCACGCACGCCTGACCGCGCTCCATGCGTCCGATCGCCGACGCCATCGTGGCGCCGATCACGCCTTCGGCGATTCCGTGGGCCATGCGACCGATCGTCGCGGCCGTCGCCGGCGCGACCATATAGGCGTCGAACGGCGCCGCGTCGGACAGGTGCTCCGCGTGGGCGCTGAGTCGGACCACCACAGGCTGCGCCGTGCTCCACTCCAGCGCGTCCTGCGTGACGTAGCGAAGGGCCTCCTCGCTGCAGAACGCCGTCACCGTGGCGCCCTGCCGACGCAGCGCGCGCGCGATCATCGGCGTCTTGAAGGCGGCGATGCCGCCCGAGACCATCAGCGCGACACGCACGCCGTCCAGGCGATGACCATCGCGCGACACCTCTCGGTCGCCAAGATCGCTGGGCGTCGGCGGCGGAAAGTGGAAGGGTTCCATTCCGAGGATGCTATCCGCGACGCCGCTATCTTCGGCCCTCGTGACCGCCCCCCAGGCATGCACGACCTGCGCCGACCAGAAGCCGGAGGCGGAATCCGAGGGGGCGTCGGGCCTGCTGGTGCCCGCGATCTCGGGTGCGGCGTTGCTGGCGGCGTGGCTCGCGGAACGCAACGACTTCCAGCGCGAGGCATGGCTTGGGCTGTACGCCGCCTCGTATCTGGTCGCCGGATGGGGCGCGTTCCTGCAGGGACTGCGACTGGCGCTTCGACTGCGACTGGACGTCGACTTCCTCATGGTGGTGGCGGCGATCGGCGCGGCGTGGATCGGTCGATGGGTCGATGGCGGACTGCTGCTCTTCCTGTTCGCGCTGGGCAACGCACTCGAGCATTACGCGATGGGTCAGGCGCGTAAGGCGATCCGCGCACTCGGACAACTCGCGCCGCGCACAGCCCGTCGAAAGCGCGGTGACATCGAGGACGAGGTGCCGGTCGAGTCGCTCGCCGTGGATGACCTGGTGATCGTGCGTCCCGGCGAACGTCTGCCCGCGGACGGTCGCGTGGACTCCGGTGCGGGTGCAGTGGACCAGAGTCCAATCACCGGCGAGAGCGTGCCGGTCGAGAAGTCAGCGGGTGACGAGGTGTTCGCGGGCACCGTGAACGGTGACGGAAGCCTGATCGTGCGCGTCACGCGACGCGCCGAGGACTCCACCATGTCGCGCATGATCCGGTTGGTCGAGGAGGCGCAGGCGCAGAAGGGTCGCACGCAGCGCGCCGCCGAGGCCTTCACGCGCATCTACGTGCCCTGCGTGGTGCTGGGCACGATCGCGGCGCTGGTGGTGCCTCCGCTGCTCGGCTGGCTCGATACGCACGAGGCGCTGCTGCGCGCCATCGCGATGCTGGTTGGCGCGAGCCCCTGCGCGCTGGCGATCAGCACCCCCGCCGCCGTGCTGGCCGGCGTCGCGCGCGCTGCGCGCAGCGGCGTGCTCATCAAGGGTGGCGCGCATCTGGAGAGCCTGGCTGAGATCCGCGCCATCGCGATGGACAAGACCGGCACCATCACGGCAGGTCGCCCCGAGATCGTCGACATCGTGCCCATCGAGGGTGTCTCCAAGGACCGGCTGCTCGCGCTGGCGGCTGCGCTCGAGCGCCGCAGCGAGCACCCGATCGCGCACACGATCGTGGCGGCGGCCGAGGCGACGGGAGCCCCCATGCTGGGGGCGCAGGACGTGGTCGCGATCCGGGGCAAGGGACTCGAGGGCACGCTTGATGGCGCCGCACTTCGCGCCGGTTCGCCGCGCATGCTCGCGGAGAGCGACGCGCGGATTCCCGAGGCGCTGCAGCGGCGCATCACGGAGCTCGATCGTGCTGGACACACGCTGGTGGCAGTGCTGCTCAACGGCGTGGTGCAGGGTGCGATCGCGCTCAGTGACCGCCCGCGCGTCGGATCCGCCCCGGCGATCGCCCGACTGCAGTCGATGGGCGTGCGCCCCGTGGTCATGCTGACGGGCGACCGCGCCGAAGTGGCGCAGCGTGTGGGTGAGCAGGTCGGCGTGGACGAGGTTCGTGCGGAACTTCTTCCCGAGGACAAGATCGAGGCCGTACGGGAGCTGCTTGCGAAGCACCGCGTGATGGCCATGGCGGGTGACGGCGTGAACGACGCCCCCGCCCTGGCGATGGCGACCGTCGGCATCGCAATGGGTCAGGGCGGCACGGCGGTGGCGCTCGAGGCCGCCGACGTGGCGCTGATGGCCGACGACCTGGGCCGACTGCCGTTCACCGTGGCGCTCGCGCGCTTCGCACGCGGCGTGATCCGGCAGAACGTGCTCGTGAGCATGGGCATGGTGCTGCTGCTGATCCCGCTTGCGCTGTCCGGAACGATCAACACCACGGTGGCGGTGATCCTGCACGAGGGCAGCACCGTGGCAGTGGTGCTCAATGGCCTGCGTCTGCTTGCCTGGCGCGACCGCGCCACCTGAGGGTCACGCTCCGTACGAGGGTTCATAGACCATGGCGCGCACGAATGCGCCCACATCGGCCGGGCGTGGTGCACGCGCCAGACCCCGATCGAAGATCAGGGTCGCAACATCGATCGCCTCCTGCACCAGCGTCCCATGGATCTCGGCGACCGGCGGGTAGATCAGCCCGACCGCCAGATCCTCGTCGCTCACCTGCGCCGCCAGGCTCTCGGCCGCGCGAAGGAACATCTCGTCGGTCACGCGCGTGGCCTGCGTGGCGTAGACCGCCATGCCGACCGCGGGATAGATGTAGACGTTGTTTCCCTGCCCCGGAACGAACAGCTTGCCGCCATGGTGCAGCGGCGGGAACGGACTGCCGCTGGCGAAGATCGCGCGCCCCCCGCTGTGCTCGATCGCCTGCTTCGCGGTGCACTCGCTCTTCGAGGTGGGATTCGAGTAGGGAAAGATCACCGGACGCCTGTTGATGCGCGACATCTCCGCGATCACCTGCGGTGTGAAGGCGCCGGCCACGGTGCTCACGCCCACGATCGCCGATGGCTGCACGGCCTTCACCACCTCCAGCAGATCCTTCATCGGCGGGTTTGCGTGCGCGTATCGCGCCTGATGCTCGCTCAGACCGGGCGTCTCAGGCGTGACCAGACCCTTCGAGTTCATGAGGAAGCAGCGCGTGCGCGCCTCCTCGATCGATAGCCCCTCGCGCGTCATCTGCAGGCAGCAAAGGTCGGCGATGCCGATCGCCGCACTGCCTGCGCCGTAGAACAGCACGCGGTGGTCGCGCAGGCGATCACCGCGGATCCTGCACGCACCCATCATGCCCGCCACCGCCACGGCTGCCGTGCCCTGGATGTCGTCGTTGAAGCAGCAGACGCGCTCGCGGTGCCGATCGAGCAACGGGATCGCGGTCTTGTTGGTGAAGTCCTCGAACTGGATGCAGCAGCGCGGGAAGACCTGCTGCACGGCGTCCACGAATTCGTCGACGAACGAGTCGTACTCTTCGCCGGTCACGCGCCGCTGACGCAGGCCCGGATAAAGCGGATCTTCAAGGAAATCCTCGTTGTTCGTGCCCACGTCCAGCGTGACCGGCAGCGTGTACTCGGGCGGCACGCCGCCGAACGCCGCGTACAGCGCGAGCTTCCCGATCGGGATGCCCATGCCGCACACGCCCTGATCGCCCAGACCCAGGATGCGCTCGCCATCGGTCACCACGATGAAGCGAACATCCTCCTCGGGCCAGTTCTCCAGCACGCGCCGGATGTGACCACGGCGGTTCAGACCGACATACAGGCCGCGCGGACGACGCAGGATGTGCCCGAACTTCTGGCACGCCTCGCCCACGGTCGGGGTGTAGACGATCGGCATCAGGTCCGCCGGTTCCTGCCGAAGAAGCCGGTAGAAGAGCCGTTCATTGATCTCGGCAAGCTCGTTCAGGTAGACGTACTTGTCGAGATCGGTGGTGCAGCGCTGCAGCTGCCGCTTCACGCGCATGAGCTGGTGCTCGGGCGTGGTCACGCCGTCCGGAAGGAGCCCGATCAGGCCGAGCGACTCGCGCTCCTGCTCGTTGAATGCGGTTCCCTTGTTCAGCCGCGCGTTGTTCAGGATGTCGCGACCATGCATCATGGCAGGAGCCTACCTCGCGAGGCGCGTCACGAGTCGGGCGTCACGCGGGCGGCACCCACGCGCGTCCACGCCCCGACGAGGATCTTCTGCCGATCCTGGCATGGATCACGTACCACCGCGGCGGTGAACGCGTTCGGCTCAACCTGCAGCGTGTAGGTGCCCAGCCCGTCGCTGCACGGATTGGATCCGGGCTGATCGCGGAAGGTGGCTTCGGTGCCATCGAACGTGTACGCGCCCACCACGGGCCGCTGCTTCGGGCCCGGGCGCTGCAGCATCATCACGCCGGTGTCCTCGATCTCGAGGATCGCGCCCTCGGCGCTGCGCCAAGAACCGCTGAGCGCACGGGTGCCGATGGCTTCGGGCTTGGCGGCACATCCGGTGAGCGCGAGCGCGAGCGTCAGGTATGGCCATCGCATGATCAGAACTCCATCACCAGCTGGATCGCGAACAGGTTTGGCGACTGCTGGTCGAAGCCGACCTGATCCAGATACGAATACTGCACCTTGAACTGCATGAAACGGTCCAGCCGCAGACCCACGCAGGCGTCGATGCGCCACGTGTCGTTGCCCCACGAGGTCGTGCCGCCGCCCACGGCATCGAACTCGCCGTAGAGCTGCTGGTTCCACCTGCCCGCAAGCCACACCTCCGGCGAGATCTTCCACTTGCTCTCCACGAAGTAGGTCCACGCATCCGCCGGACCCAGGTTCGGGATCTGCCACTGCGACCAGGCGGCCTCCGCCCAGATCTGCAGCGGACCACTGGCCCAGCTCACGTCGGCGCCGACCACCGACTGCGTGGCATCCCACGGATCCAGCGTGTTGGTCACACGCGGCTGCGACGTGATGTAGCTGCCCCCGCTTCCGCTCACGCCGATGTTCCACGCCGCGTCGGGCCGCACGCCCACGCGCCCGGTGAGCGTCGGGTACGAGAAGCTCTTCTGCCAGAACTGCCAGTCGCTCGGGCGACTCGCCAGACCCGCGTTCTTCAATTCCAACGCGTAGTCGAAGATGCCCGCGGTGCCGCCGATCTGGCCGCCGCTCGTGTAACTCGGGCCCCACACCACCGGCAGCCAGCCCGGCACGTTCGAGGCGAGATTCTTGCGGTTCAGGAACACGGCACGTCCGGGCGTGGCCGACAGGTTGTCCGAGCCGTCGGACACGTTCGTCATCACTTCGTACATCATCGGCGCGTTGATCAGCGGGTTCTGGAAGCTGAAGTGACGGTTCACCCACTGTCCGTAGCACGTCGCGAACGTACCGCCCTTCAACACCAGCGCCGGCGTGTCGAACGGCTGCAGCACCACGAAGTACTCGCTCAGGTTCGCGCTCACGCTCTCGTCGATGGGATCGAAACCGCGATAGGCCTGCCCCAGCGCCACGAAGGAGAGGTGCTCGCCAAACTCCATCGACAGCAGGCCATTGAGCTGCGGCCAGTAGATCTGCGACTGCCCGGTCTGCACCAGCGGCGGTGGCGGGCGCTCGAAGACCTCGAAATCCTGCGTGAGCCAGAAGTCAGTGTTCAGGCGAAAGCCGCCGTCCGGGCTCGCGATCGAGCGGAACTCGCGGAAGCGGTCCACCGCCTCCTCATACCAGCCGCCCGTCGCGCTCTCCGGAGCGCCCATGCCCGCCTCGGATCCGGACGGTGACATCGGCCGATCCTGCACCTGCGACATGTCGCTTGAGGGTGGCGGGGTGACGGGCTTCGGGTCCGCAGGCGAGGTCGACTGACCCGTTGCCGGCAGCGAGATCACCACGCCTAGCAGCCAAGAGGAGGCTTCGCGGAGCATCATGACTTCACAGTCTCCATGGAATCAAGACGGTACGCCTGCACCGGCTCGCTGAAACCCTTCACCTTCAGGGGCTCGAGTGGGGTCACGCCCCAGCCCGCACCCAGCCGCTCACGAATCGCGCCATCCGCGTACACGCACATGGCCGGCGCCACGGAGCAGAGTCGCGCGGCAAGGTTCACCCGATCGCCCAGCACGGTGTAGTTCAGGCGCTGTCGGCTGCCCATGCAGCCGGCCACCATGTCGCCGTAGGCGAGTCCCACCCCGATCTCGATTGGGTGCTTCGCGCCTTGGTTGATGCGCGCGCGCGTCATCACCATGTCCACGGCGCAGCGCGCCGCGCGCACGGCGTCATCGGTGCCGGGCTTCGGAGCGCCGAACACCGCCATGATCAGGTCGCCCACGAACTTGTCCACCACGCCGCCGTGGCGATACACCACTTCAGTCAGCGCGGTCATGTGCTCGTTCAGCAGATCCACCACCTCATGCGCGCTCAGTCGATTCGTGAGGGGCGTGAAGCCGCGGATGTCGCAGAAGATCACGGCGGCAGGCGTGGTCACGCCGCCCAGATCCACCGTGCCACCGATCATCTCCTCGGCGATGCCCGGATCGGCCACCAGGTCGAGCAGGCCGCGGTACTTGTCGCGCAGTGCCAGACCATGCGTCATGTCGTTGAATCGCGCCGCGAGCTGGCCGATCTCGTCGCGGCGACCCACCGGCACGCGCACGGCCAGATCGCCGGATCCCACACGACGCGCCGCCTCGGCGAGCTGCGAGATCGGCCTTGCGATGCCCCGCGAAAGCACGAGCGCCACGATCACTCCCAGAATAACGCCGATCGATCCCGACGCGAGCGCCGACAGCATGAGTCGACGCAGCGCCGCATGCATGGGTTCCAGGCTGGCCGCGACCACCAGTTGCGCCGACGGATCCATCGGATCGAGCGGCTTGCGGTAGGCGATCCATGATGCACCCGCGTTCTGGAACTCCACCTCGCTTGCATCCTGCGACGTGCCCACACCGGCCGCGAGCGTCGCCGACACCTCGCCCGGCAACTGACCACCGAACAGCTTGCCCGCGAGCAGCAGTCCGTTGCGCAACTCACCGCCACCGGCCGTCGGCACTGCCGCAGCCACGCGATATGGAAACGCGATCGCGAGAGTCAGCAGACGCTCACCGGTGGCGGGATCGATGACGGGCGTGAACAGCACCTCGGTGGGCGTTCCGCGATCATCCACGAACGCCACACGCTGGGCCGAGGTCGCGCGCACCTCGGCCGGCTCGCGAGCCCAGCGCTCCGCCACACGCGCGTCGAAATCGGGACGCCCGCTTCCGTCGCCGATCGGCTTGTTGGTCGCATCCAGGAACAGGAAGCCGCTGTTGGCGCGGCCGCCCACGGCGAATTCGCTGGCGCGTCGACCGAACTCGCGCAGTTCGTCGTCGGCGGTCAGGTAGAGGTCCTCCAGGTTCTCGCCCTCGAAGGCGGCCACTAGCCGCGGCAACGAGGCAAGGCGTCGGCATCGAGCCTTCACCGCACCCATCTCGGCCTCGCGCACGAAGATCATGGACCGCGCGCCCGACTGGAACAGGTCGTGCAACGCCTCGCGATACGAGGCGCGTACCTGCGACGCGCTGGCGAGCAGCCCGACCGCCGTGGCGATCAGCACCACGGCGAGCATGGCCAGCGTCAGTCGCGTGCGGAACTTCACGCCGGCTTCGTCCAGTCGACCGTGACGGTCTCGCCCGGCTTGAGTTCCACGGTGCGCTCGAAGGATTCCTTGGGACCAAGCCACACCCGGAAGGTGTGCGAGCCGGCGGGCAATCCGTCCAGGCGGAAGTTGCCTTCGGCGTCGGTCTTGGTGAAGTGCGGCGACTCCACCACCACGATCGAGCCGAGCATGTGATCGTGCACCTCGCAGCGCAGTGGAATGGTGCCGGGCTTGTCGAACACCAGCGGCGCGGGCTCGTCGCCCGGCTTGTATCGGCCGAGGTCGAACTTCTTGGCGGCGCTGTAGCTCACCACGTTGTGATAGATCGGATCACGGTTCGGGAACGAGACCGGCGTGCCCACCTGCACCACCAGCAGCGCGGGACGGAACTGCAGCCCTTCCTGCGCCAGCACGGCGGGCTTCGCCGTCGCCGGATTGAGGGGCGCAAACGATCCTGTCATCCACACGACGCTTGCGGCCGGATCGGGTTTGGCCAGTTCGACCTGTCCCTTTCCCTCGTAGTTGCCCTTGGCGGAACCGGCCGTCTTGCGGGGCACGACCGGAACCTTGCCCGCAAGCGCACAGCCCTGCGCGTTGGAGGTGGTCTGGGTGGCAACAGCGGCCGAAATGCCAAGAAACAGCACGGCCGCCGCCACATGCAAAACCCGCCGAAAACGCTGCTCAGGTCCTGTAGCCGCCATGGATTCCGAGTGTAACGGCGGCGCCAATCTCGCTTTATGTCCGATTCGGTCACAAAAATTGTCTTTTGCCCTCCTGCATCGCATGGTGTCCGTGTCGGGTGGGGTCATCCGATGACATGCGGCGCGCGGAGACGTTTCGCACATGCGCCGCTGAGGGAGGAGCCGGCTCGAGGTGGGCCGGCTTCTCTCGTTGAGGCACCGCGTCAATCCGCTTCAAACACCGGTGGCATGCCGCGATCCGGCTTCGGAAGCAGTCGATCGCGTTCCACGACCTTCGCCGCATCGGGAATGGCCCATACGCCAAGATCGATGTACTCATGCACGCCTGCGGAGGGCGGCAAGTCACGAACGGGCTCGCGCAGGATGCGCCCCTCCAGCAGTCGGTACAACTCGCGATCGGAGAGATGGTCGGTGCGCAGCAGATAGATGCCGAGATCCGCCAGCGTCTCGATCACCTCCCAAAGATGTCGATGGAGCGCCCCATCATCGCGGCACGCGTCCTCCGGGATGAGCTCCACCCCCACCTCCTGAAGCTGCCGGGCGTTCGAGGTGATGGGCGCAAGCTCCATGTCGTAGTGCAGCGTCCAGAACATGCGGTCGGTGCAGCCCCCCTCGCGCTCGGCCCGTTCCACCAGCTCATCGATCGCCCGCTCGCGATCAGCCACCGCCCCCGCCCGAAGTCCCTGCCGCCTGCCGCGGCCCATTCCATGCCCCTGCATCATCACCATGCGACCCTCCTTTGTGCGCGCAACCTAGAGCGCCGCGACAAGCGTCCGCGATGCAAGGGCCTTTTTTCCTTCCGATCGATGCTTGGAAAACTGCGGAGCACCCGATCGCTCACCAACTCCGAACCACGGTCACGATGGCTGGGGCAGTCGTTCCTATGATCGCCGACTCGCCCCCTTCCCATGCTGCTCGTCGCCAAGAACCTCTCGAAGTCGCACGGCCTGCGCGAACTCTTCCGCGAGGTGTCGATCAGCGTGGCCGACGGCGACCGCGTGGGCTTCATCGGCCCCAACGGCGCAGGCAAGAGCACGCTGCTGCGCATGCTGGCCGGGCAGGAAGAGCCGGACGACGGCGAGGTTCGCCCGCAACGCGGCGCGGTGATCGTGTACGTGCCGCAGCGCGACGACTTCGCGCGGGGCCTCACGCCGCATGCTGCAGCGACCGCTGCCGCACTGAAGTCGGCCGGTGTGCATGGCGACACACATGAGGCGGAAGTGCTTGGCGGCATGATCCTCGGCAAGCTGGGCTTCTCCGAGGCGCGCATGCACGGCCCGGTCGAACGCCTCTCGGGTGGCTGGCGCAAGCGCCTGTCGGTCGCGTGCGGCCTGTGCGAGGCAGGCGGCGCGCCCGACCTGCTGCTGCTCGACGAGCCCACGAACCATCTCGATGTGGAAGGCATCCGGTGGCTCGAGCAGTTCCTCACGCGGCCCACGAACGACCTGCGCGCCGGTGCCTGCGTGTTCATCACGCACGATCGCGCGTTTCTCGACCGTGTGGCCACGCGCGTGGTGGAACTGAGCCGCGCGTACCCGCAAGGCACGCTGCAGGTGGACGGCAACTACGCCGAGTTCCTGCGCCGCCGTGACGAGTTCCTGCAGGCGCAGGCACGCGCCGAGGCGAGTCTTGCGAATGAGGTGCGCATCGACGATGCGTGGCTGGGCCGCGGGGCGCAGGCACGCCGCACGAAGGCGAAGGGCCGCATCGAGGACAGTGCCGAGCGTCGCGAACAACTGCAGGCGATCAGCGAACGCAACGCCGCGGCCTCAGGTGGAGGCGCCGACGTCACCTTCACGGCGAGCGGCCGCAAGACGCGCCGACTCGTGCAGGCGATCGGCATCGCGAAGGGCTTCGAGGGCCGTACGCTCTTCCGCGATCTCGACATCGAACTCGGCCCCGGCGATCGCGTGGGCCTGATGGGCCCGAATGGCGCGGGAAAGACCACGCTCCTGCGCGTGCTGTGCGATGGGCTGGCCCCCGATACCGGCATCGTGCGTCTGGCCGACCCCGCGCCACGCACAGTCATCCTTCGGCAGCAGCGCGTGGACATTCCGCCCGAGACCCTGCTTCGCGACGCAATCAGTCCGCGGGGCGAGACGGTCGACTTCCAGGGCCGCACCATGCACATCACCGCGTGGAGCCGCCGCTTCCTGTTCAAGGACCCGCAGCTGCTGCAGGCGGTCGGCCAACTCTCGGGCGGCGAGCGCGCCCGCGCGCACATCGCGCGCATGATGCTCGAGCCCGCCGACATTCTCGTGCTTGACGAGCCCACAAACGATCTCGACATTCCCACGCTTGAGGTGCTGGAGGACGCAATCGACTCGTTCCCAGGCGCGGTGCTGCTGGTCACCCACGATCGCGCCATGCTGGAGCGCCTCGCCGAACGCATCGTGGTGATCGGCGCGCCCGACGCAGGCGTGTCGGTGGTGGCGAGTCTCGATCAGGCGCTGGCCGCGCTCGAGTGCGCCGAACGCACCGCGCAGGAACGCGAGCGCGCCGCGACCCCAGCGAAGACAAAGCCAGTCGAGAACAAGCCCGCCACACCCGCGCGCAAGCGCCTGGGCTTCAAGGAGCGGCGCGAACTCGACGGTATGGAAGCCGCGATCGAGGCCGCCGAGCAGGCGCAGGCCAAGGCCGAGGCGAAGGTGTCGGAGCCGTCCACCGCGTCCGACCACGTGAAGATGGCAGCGGCGTGCGAAGCGCTGGGTCACGCGCAGGCCGAGGTCGCTCGCCTCTATGCGCGCTGGCAGGAACTCGAGTCGCTTCGCAGCCCGACTGCCCCGTAACGAGCCGGAGGCGTCACATCCTTCCTCTTTTCCGGGGATGGTCCCTCCTTTTTGGACCCAATACCGAAGTGCTCGATTGCCTTGCCGCCAACTGGCGCGACAATTATCGGTATGCGGCCTCGCCCGCTGCCGACCTACATGCGCGCCTTCAAGATCCGAACGCCATCGCCTGTCCACTCGGTCCTTGTGGCCTCGTGCGCGTTGTCCTCTTCGGCGCTCGCGACAACGGTTCTGACCTACGTGCAGAACTTCGATGGGCTGCCGACCTCGAACACCTCGATCACCGGCACCGGCACGATCAATCTGCAGGCCGCGGTCTCGCAGCTCGCCGGTACCGGCGTGACGTGGCAGGCCGCGCGCATCGCCGGCACCAACACCACGGCAGTTCCGTTCAACGTGGGCAACGGTTCGGGCAACACCGGCGGTCTCTACTCCTACGCCGAGACCGGCTCCAGTGACCGATGGCTTGGCCTCTTTGCCAGCGGCACCACCACTCCCGCCGCGGGTCTGGCGCTGGTGAACAACTCGGGCACCACGATCACGTCGATCTCGATCAGCTTCACCGCCGCGCAGTGGCGCTCGCCGAACTCAGGCGGCGTGGTGAACACCACGACCTTCGCCTACGGCTTCTCGTCGGATCCCGCGATCACCTCGACGAACTTCCTGTCGTCGACGGCGATGATCCCGAATCCCGCGGGCGATCTGGTGAGTGGCGCGGCCACCTCCAGCGCCGTGTCGGGCACGCCCGTTGAACAGTCGAACAAGGCCTTCCTGATCGCCGATGTCGCCTGGCAGCCCGGCGGGACGCTGTACATCCGCTGGCGCGACACCGACAACACGGGCGCCGACGCGGGCCTGGCGATCGACGATCTGACCATCACAGGCTCGGCCGATGGCGATGGTGATGGCGACAACATTCCCGATTCCATCGACAACTGCCCGGCTCGCTACAACCCCACGCAACTGGACTGCGACGGTGACGGCGTGGGCGACGCGTGCGTGCTGGCACAGATCGGCAAGGACATCAACACCAACGGCGTGCCCGACGCGTGCGAGTACGCCGTCGGCGACGTGGACCTGAGCGGCGTGGTCGACAGCGGCGACCTGTCGCTGGTGTTGCTGGACTTCGGAACGTGCGCGGGCTGCCCCACCGATCTGGACGGAAGCGGCGAGACCGACGCCGGCGATGTCGCGCTGGTGCTGCTTGGCTACGGTCCGATGCCTCACCAGAGCCCCTATCGCTTCCGCTTCACGGTGCCCGCCGCGAGCCTGATTCCTGACATGGCCGGCTCGCGCGGCGTGGTGACGAACTGGGCCAACGTGAGCTTCAGCAACTGGTACTCCAGCAGCACCCGCAACACCTATGGAAGTTGGGGTCCGCGCTGCAAGGCGATGAGCCAGCCGACGGCCGACATCCTTGGTTGGCCGTTGGAACTGCGGCGGCAGCGAATCTTCGCCTTCGCCGAGCGCTACCTCGGTTTCTTGTACGAGCACCACCACTTGCCGGAGTGGGATCCGCCCGCCGACTGGCCGTGGGATCCCGAGTGCACCGTGGAGCACCATCAGGGCGTCGACTGCTCCAACTTCACGGGGTGGCTCTTCAACTGGTGCTTCGGCATCCAGCTTGACACCGACGTCGACGTGCAGGCCGTCGAGACGTCGATTCCCGTGACAGGCGGCAGCGCGATCACGCTGGAGCGCATCAACAAGCCTGCGGGCGGCTACGCCGGCCTTGTCTCGGTGCTGCAGCCAGGCGACCTCTGCTTCGTGTTCTCCTCGGGAAGCACCACCGACATCGCGCACGTCTTCGTGTGGCTGGGCACCTACGGAGCCGGGCCCTCAAGCCAGCCGCTCGTGCTTGACGCCACCACCGGCTCGCACGTCAACTTCTACGGCGTTGACATTCCGTGCGGCGTGCAGATCCGTCCCTTCCTGCCGACGAGCTCCTACTACACGCGCTTCTCACACGCCTTCCGCGTGCTGAAGTGACGCGCGCGCCGCGCACGTAACATGCGCGGCGCATGAAGGCCGTCCTTTCCTTCCTGGCGATGGGCATTCTGGCGTGGGTGCTGTGGCGCCTGCTGGCTCGACAGGAGGAGGCCGATCCAGACTTCCAGAAGCGTCTGCGGGCCGACGAGCGTCGCGCACGCGCCAACCGCGAAGCCTCCGCGCGGCAACTGCCGCCGCAGGAACCCCGCCAGCCGAAGTCCTGAGTCAGGCCAGGCGCGTGCGGATGTCGACCATCTCGCGCTGCAGGTTGCGGCCCGGGCATGCCGTCTTGGCGCCCGGCCACTCCTTGTGCGTGCGCACGCGCGAGCGGCTGATCTTGTACTGGTCGCGCAGGCACGCGAGCAGGTTTTCCAGCGCCTCCAGCTGCTTGGCGCTGGGGCTCTGCAGCTCGAAGTTGCCGAGGCACATCACCCCGATGTTGCCCTCGTTGCAGTTCTTCACATGCGCGCCCTGCCAACGCATGTCCCGGCCTTCCCACACGCGGCCGTTGCGATCGATGATGAAGTGGTAGCCGATGTCACCCCAGCCCTTGGCGCGATGACCTGTGCGGATGGTCTCGATGCGCTCCGCCGATCCCGACTGATTGGTCGCCAGAAACATGTCCATGCCGTCATGGTGCACCGTGACATAGCGCGGCGTGGTCATCGGGTTCATGAGCGCCGGCACGCAGGCACCCTTGCACCAGAGATCTCGATCCAGCGTGTTCGGGAAGATCTTCGCCTTCGTCGACGGAATCGGTGTGGGGGATGGCTCGGGCTTGCGGGCCGCCTCAGGCCAGATCGGATCCGGAAGCTTGGTCTTGCTGGAGTTCGAACTCGCGCAACCGACGGCGGCCAGCGTTCCCAGCGCCAGAAACCCTCGCCTGGAAAGCGACGCGACGCTGCGCAGGGCGACATCGAGTGCGTTTGACTCAGGGTGGTTGGGTGCGGACATCGCCAGACGGACCTTGTTTGGACCCTTGGCATCGGACCGCGCTCAGGGTCGGCTTCACACTTTACGGATCGTTGCGTCCGGCGTGTGTGGACAGGGTCCTGAAATGGCCGCAAAACAAGCGTGAATTCCGTGCGGAGAAAGGGTCTTCCAATGGGCAATTTGCGCGGGTTTCACCTAGAATGCGGGTCTCCCGGCAGGCGCCCGTTTCAAGGCCTCCCGGGAACCACCCACGGGGATCCCGAGCGACCCCTCCGAGAGCCCACCACGCCGTGTCCAGCATGACGAAGAAAGAAAAGAACGCCGCCGAATCGAGCGACGGCGATCCGCAGTACACGTCCGAGAGCATCCAGGTCCTGGAGGGCCTTGAGGCCATCCGCAAGCGCCCTGGCATGTACGTCGGCGGCACCGGTCTCGAGGGCCTGCACCACCTCGTCTACGAGTGCGTGGACAACGCCATCGACGAGTGCATGGCGGGCTTCGCCACCGCGGTCACCGTGATGCTGGGCGTGGATGGAAGCTGCTCGGTGAGCGACGACGGTCGCGGCATGCCCGTCGACCCGATGAAGCACGAGAACCCGGCGATCAACGGCCGTCCTGCGGTCGAGGTGATCCTGACCGAGGTGCATGCTGGCGGCAAGTTCGACAGCGGCGCGTACAAGGTCTCAGGCGGCCTGCACGGCGTGGGCGTGAAGTGCGTGAACGCCCTGAGCGAATGGACCGAGGTCGAGGTGCTGAAGGATGGCACGCTGTACCGCATCGGCTTCGAGCGCGGCGCGGTCACCGAACCCCTCTACAAGTCGGGCGAGCGCGCGGGCGCCGGCAGCGGCACGAAGATCAGCTTCCGTCCCGATCCCGACATCTTCCCGGACACCCACCTGCGCTACGAGATCCTGCAGCATCGCCTGCGCGAACTCGCCTACCTGAACCCGGGCGTGAAGATCCGCCTGATTGACGAGCGCGTGGACGCGACCGGCAAGATGCGCGAGGAGACGTTCTTCGACGAAACTGGCCTGGCGGGCTACGTGAAGCACCTGAACGCCGCCAAGGCGACCAGCAGCCCCGTGATCAGCATCCGCCGCGAAGACGCGGACGGCGGCATGCGCTGCGACCTGGCGCTTCAGTACACCGATGCGATGGCGGAGAACTTGCTCGCGTTTGGCAACAACATCCCGAACCGAGATGGCGGCACGCATGTCACGGCCTTCCGCAAGTCGCTCACCACGGCGATCAACGGCTACGGCAAGCGCATGGGTCTCTTCAAGGAGAAGGACTTCGTGCCCACGGGCGACGACCTCCGCGAGGGCCTCACCGCGGTCGTCAGCGTGAAGCTGCGCAATCCGACCTTCAACAACCAGACGAAGGAGAAGCTTCTCAACCCCGAAGTCGAGCCCTTCGTGAGCGCGGCCATCACGGAGCAGCTCGGCGCGTGGCTCGAAGAGAACCCCGGCGAGGCCAAGGGCATCGTGAACCGCGCGAAGCTGGCCGCCGAGGCGCGCGAGGCGGCACGCAAGGCGCGCGAGCTCATCAAGCGCAAGGGTGCGCTCGACAGCGGCGGCATGCCGCACAAGCTCGCCGACTGCAGCAGCAACGAGGTCGAGAAGACCGAGATGTTCATCGTCGAGGGCGACAGCGCAGGCGGAAGCGCCAAGGGCGGCCGCGATCACGTGCACCAGGCGATCCTGCCGCTGCGCGGCAAGCTGCTGAACGTGGAGAAGGCGCGCCTGGACAAGGTGCTTGCCTTCGAGGAGATCCGCACGCTCATCCAGGCGTTGCAGTGCGGCATCGGCGAGGACTTCGACGCCAGCAAGCTGCGCTACGGCCGCGTCATCATCATGACCGACGCCGACGTGGACGGCAGCCACATCCGCACGCTGCTGCTGACCTTCTTCTTCCGCCAGATGCCGGACCTGATCCGCGGCGGCAAGGTGTTCATCGCGCAGCCGCCGCTCTATCAGGTGGCGCGAGGCAAGACCGTGGAATATGTGCTCAACGACGAGCGCATGAACGAGGTGCTGGTGGACCTTGCCATGCGCAGCAACGCCACGCTGAGCCTGCGCGACGACAAGGGCGAGGTGTTCAGCACCATCCAAGGCGAGCCGCTGCGCCGACTGGTGCGCGACCTCGCGCGGCTCGAGGAGCTGGCGAGGGTCAGCCTGTATCGCGGCATCGAGTTCCCCCGGCTGCTGGCCGCGCGCAACGCCGATCCGGAGGGCAAGGGCCGAATGCCCGGCTGGCAGCTGGTCTGGCGCGAGGGCGACGAACTCTTCCACGGCGAGGCGCAGGCCGCCGCGCGCGTGAAGGCGCTGGGCCTCACGCTGGTCGACGTGGGAGCCGCCAACGCCGAGGTGGAGCCCGCCAAGCGCGCCACGCTGCGTGTGCTGCACGAGAACCGCGAGATCGAGCGCCTGCTTGAGCAGCTCGCCAAGAATGGCCTTTCGAGCTCCGACTGGACCCGCGTGCAGGAGGAGAGCGTGACCGGCGAGAAGCTGCCGACCAAGTTCGCCTGGACCGTCGACGGCGAGAAGGGCAAGCCCGCCGAGACCGTCGACGTGGCGAACATCCCGAGCATCCTGCACAAGCTGCACGAGGTCGGTCGCCGCGGCATCGAGGTGAAGCGCTTCAAGGGTCTGGGCGAGATGGAGGCCGTGCAGCTGTGGGACACCACCATGGATCCTGCGCGCCGCACCCTGCTCCGCGTGACCTGGGATCAGGCGAGCAACGCCGACGCGCTGTTCACCGTGCTCATGGGCGAGGATGTCGAGCGCCGTCGCAACTACATCGAGAAGCACGCGCTCGAGGTGAAGAACCTCGACGTGTGAGCGCGCGGCTCAGCCCGCGCGTGCGTCGCGGAGGCCGGCTTCGGCGAAGCCATGTGCCCGCAACTGGCAACTGTCGCAGCGACCACAAGGCGCCCCGTCCACGCCCGGGTCGTAGCAGCTGCTCGTGAGCCCGAAGTCCACGCCCAGTCTTGCGCCAAGGCCGATGATCTCGGTCTTGGACAGGTGCAGCAGCGGCGCATGGATGCGGAATCCCTTGGTTCCCGCGGCGATCGCTTCCACCCCCGCCTTCGTGGCACGGTTTGCGAGCCGCTCGAACGCCTGCACGAACTCCGGTCGGCAGTCGGGATAGCCGCTGTAGTCGAGCGCGTTCACGCCCAGCGCCAGGTCGCGAGCCTCGAGCACCTCGGCCAGCCCCAGCGCCATCGCCAGGAAGATCGTGTTGCGTGCCGGGACATAGGTGACGGGAATGTCATGCGCCGACACCACGTCGCGATCCTTCGGCACCGCGATGTCCGCGGTCAACGCGCTGCCCCCGAAGGTGCGCAGATCGACCGGCACCACGCGATGGTCGACGATGCCCAGCGAACGGGCCACGCGCGCGGCACACTCCAGCTCCACGCGATGTCGCTGTCCGTAGTCGAAGCTCAGTGCTGCACAGTGGAATCCCGACGCGCGCATCCAAGCCAGCGTGACCGCGCTGTCGAGACCGCCGGAAAGCAGCACCACGGCCACACGACCCGCGCCATCGACGGGATCGGGAGTGGCTGCATCGTGTCGGGAGGGCGCCATGGATCTCGCCCGCAGCATAGAGTCCGTGCATGGGTGCGATCCGTGTCTCGCTTCGGTGCATGCGTTGCCGCTACGAGCTGCTTGGACAGCCGGTGGAGGGTCGCTGCCCGGAGTGCGGCATTCCAGTCGCCAGCAGTCTTGCGCTTCGCATGGATCACCTGCAGCATGACGAGGCGCAACTTCGCCGGCCTGGACTCGTCGCCGCCGCAGTCGTGACCGCCGCCGTGAACATCCTGCTGTGCACCGCGCTGCAGCTTGGCGCCCCGCTGCTGGCCGCGATCGACTCCCTTCGCGGACAGGTCAGCCTGCTGCAGGGACAGATGAGACTGTGGGGCTGGATGGCGTCGCTGGCCAGCGTGCTCGTGTCGGGGTTCCTGCTGTGGATCGCCACGCGTGGTGCCGAGGCGGCGCTGCGCAGCGAGTGGGGTCGGTGGCGCGGCTGGATGCTGATCGGCCACGCGGCGTGGGCCGGCGCACTCGCGGTCGCCGCCGGCATGGAGTGGTTCGACTACGCGTTCTCCGATCCGATCCGCAACTCGATCCCGTGGGCCGGCATCGCGATCCAGTTGCCGGGCGTCACCTGCGCGCTCAGCGCGTTCCATGCGCTGCTGGCGATCGTTGGCCGTCGCTCGCAGGCCCTGCGCGAGGCGCGCGCGGCGCGCCAGAGCGTGTCGCTGATGAACACGAACGCAGTGCTGGTGGTGGTGTTCGCCATCGCGACGCCCCTGCTCCACCGACTGGAGATGGATTGGGCGAGCACCGGCGCGATGGTGGGCGCGATGGCCATGTCGCTGCTGTTGGTGTTCGGCGCGGCCTATCTGGTCGCCAACGCCTGGTGGGTCGCGCACGCCCTGCTGCTTCCCAAGCCCAAGATCGAGGAGTTGGTCGATCCGAACTGAGTCTGCCGACTTGGCAGCGGGTCGCGGCGTTCGCGCGGGCTGGCACCGCGTGTCTTGGGATGAGGCCGATGCAGCGCGATTGCGGCTCTCACAAATCCGTGCAAGGATTGGACTTGTGCAGCCATCGTGGCGTTGGATCAAGTGCGTCCTGTAACTTTTACAGCGCTTCTCCACACGCTTTGGCACGCGGATTGTTCCCCCTCCGGGCTCCAAGCCACCGCGGGTGCGCCTGGAAGACCGTAGACCGGACGCTCTTACCCATTTCGGAGACGACCCATGGCCGTGAAGGAACTCGCATTCGACACCGACGCACGCAAGAGCCTGATGGCCGGCGTGGAGAAGCTCACCGCCGCCGTGAAGAGCACGCTCGGCCCCCGTGGCCGCAACGCCGTGCTCGACAAGAGCTGGGGCGGCCCCACCGTCACCAAGGATGGCGTGAGCGTGGCCGAGGAGATCGAGCTCCGCTGCAAGGTCGAGAACATGGGCGCCAAGCTGGTGAAGGAAGCCGCCAGCAAGACCAGCGATGACGCGGGCGACGGCACCACCACCGCCACCGTGCTTGCCGAGGCGATCTTCCGCGCGGGCCTGAAGTACGTGACCGCCGGCGCCGAGGCCAACGCGCTCGTGCGCGGCATCCGCAAGGCCGTCACGGTCGCGACGAACCAGATCTCGAGCATGGCCAAGCCGGTCGCCGGCGTGAGCGGCGGCATCGCGGCCGTGGCCAGCATCAGCGCGAACAACGACGAGGAGGTCGGCCAGATGATGGCGAAGGCCTTCGACAAGGTCGGCAAGGACGGCGTGATCACGGTCGAGGAAGGCAAGGGCCTCGAGACCGTCGTCGACGTGGTCGAGGGCATGCAGTTCGACCGCGGCTACCTGAGCGCGAACTTCGTCACCAACACCGAGAAGATGGCCGTGGAGTTCGACAAGGCCCTCGTGCTCGTCTACGAGGACAAGATCGACTCGATCACCAAGCTGGTGCCATTCCTGGAGAAGGTGATGGACACCAAGCGTCCGCTGCTCATCATCGCCGAGGACATCACCGGCGAGGCCCTGAGCACGCTGGTGATCAACAAGATGCGCGGCGTGCTGAACGTCTGCGCGGTGAAGGCGCCGGGCTACGGCGACCGTCGCAAGGCCATGCTGGAGGACATCGCGATCCTGACCGGCGGCCAAGCGATCATGAAGGATCTGGGCATCGACCTGGACAAGATCACCGTGGCGCAGCTGGGCCAGGCGAAGAAGCTCACCGTCGACGCCGACAACACCACCATCGTGGAGGGCGCCGGCAGCACGAAGGCGATCAAGGATCGCTGCGAGCAGATCCGGGCCGAGAGCGAGAACACCGACAGCGACTATGACCGCGAGAAGCTGCAGGAGCGTCTGGCGAAGCTCGCCGGAGGCGTGGCGCAGATCAAGGTCGGCGCCAGCAGCGAGACCGAGCTGAAGGAGAAGAAGGGCCGCGTCGAGGACGCGCTGCACGCCACCCGCGCGGCCGTGGCCGAGGGCGTGGTCGCGGGCGGCGGCGTGAGCTTCATCCGCTGCATCGCGGCGGTGAAGAAGGCCCGCCAGTCCGTCGAGGGCGACGAGGGCTTCGGCTTCGACGCCATCGCCGAGGCGCTCGCCGTGCCGCTGCGCACCATCGCCGAGAACGCCGGCGAGAAGGGCACCGTGGTCGTGAGCAAGGTCGCCGAGATGAAGGGCAACGAGGGCTTCAACGCGCTCTCCCGCACCTACGGCGACCTGATCAAGGACGGCGTCATCACGCCGGCCAAGGTCGACCGCTGCGCGCTGCAGAACGCGGCCAGCGTGGCCGGCCTGCTGCTCACCGCCGACTGCATCGTGACCGAGGCGCCGAAGCCGAAGGACGAGGGCGGCGAGCACGCCCACGGCCACGCGCACTGATCCCCTTCCCGAACACCCGAAGAAAACACAGGAGATTCCACCCATGTCCACCGTCCGCCCGCTCGAAGACCGCATTCTCGTGAAGCCCCTCGACGCCGAGACGAAGACGGCCACCGGCCTCTTCCTTCCGGAAAGCGCCAAGGAGAAGCCCATGCAGGGCAAGGTCGTCGCCACCGGCCCCGGCAAGCTGCTCGACAACGGCAAGCGCCAGGAGATGCTCGTGAAGAAGGGCGACACCGTGGTGTTCGGCAAGTACGCCGGCACCGAGATCGAGATCAAGAACCAGAAGCACCTGATCGTGCGCGAGTCCGAGCTGCTCGGCCTCATCGACGGCTGAGCCCCTCGCCCCACACCGAAAGGAACACACCATGTCCGTGAAGCAGATGAAGTTCAAGGCGAGCGCGCAGGCCGAATTGAAGCGCGGCGTCGACCAGATCGCGCAGGCCGTCGCCGTGACCATGGGCCCCACCGGCCGCAACGTGGTCGTGCAGAAGAGTTTCGGCAGCCCCAGCGTCACCAAGGATGGCGTGAGCGTGGCCAAGGAAGTCGAGTTGCCGGGTCCGTTCGAGAACATGGGCGCCAAGCTGGTGCACCAGGTCGCGAAGAAGACCGCCGACGTGGCGGGTGACGGCACCACCGCCGCCACCGTGCTCGCCGCCGCCATCTTCAATGGCGGCCTGAAGTACGTGGCCAGTGGCGCGAATCCCGTGGCACTGCAGCGCGGCATCAACGACGCTGCGGCGGCGGCCGGCAAGGCCATCACCGACATGGCCGAGAAGTGCAAGGGCCGCGCCGACCTGGAGAAGATCGCCACCGTGAGCGCCAACCACGACGCCCACCTCGGCAAGCTGATCGCCGAGGCGATCGACCGCGTGGGCGCCGACGGCGTCGTCGAGGTCGAGGAAGGCAAGACCGCCGAGACCACGCTCGAGTACGTGGAAGGCATGAGCTTCGACAAGGGCTACCTGAGCCCCTACTTCATGACCGATCCGAAGCGCGGCGAGTGCACCCTCGAGAACCCGATGATCCTCATCTACGAGAAGAAGATCTCGAACCTCGCGGACCTGCTCCCGCTGCTGAACAAGATCGCGCAGGCCGGCAAGCAGCTGCTCATCATCGCCGAGGAGGTGGAGAACGAGGCCCTCGCGGCGCTCGTGGTGAACCGCCTGCGCGGCGTGCTGCAGGTGTGTGCGGTGAAGGCGCCCGGATTCGGTGATCGTCGCAAGGCCATGCTCGGCGACATCGCCGTGCTGGCCGGCGGCACCTTCTTCGCAGAGGACCTCGGCCGCAACCTGGAGGACGTGAAGCTCGACGAGCTCGGCACCGCCAAGCGCGTGGTGATCGGCAAGGACGAGACCGTGCTCGTGCAGGGCGGCGGCAAGAAGAAGGACGTCGAGGCGCGCGCCGCGCAGATCAAGAGCCAGCACGAGCGCAGCACCAGCGACTACGACCGCGAAAAGCTGATGGAGCGCTACGCGAAGCTCACCAGTGGCGTGGCCGTGCTGAACGTGGGTGCCGCGACCGAGACCGCCCTGAAGGAGAAGAAGGACCGCGTCGACGACGCGATCCACGCGACCCGTGCGGCCGCGAAGGAGGGCTACGTGCCCGGCGGCGGCGTGGCGTTCCTGCGCGCGATCGAGGGCGTGAACAAGGCGCGCACGAAGGCCGATGGCGACGAGAAGTTCGGCTTCGACATCGTGGCGGGCGCGATGCGCTTCCCCTGCTGGCAGATCAGCACCAACGCGGGCGTCGACGGCGACGTCACCGTGGAGACGGTGCTCGAGGGCAAGGGCGGCTTCGGCTACAACGCGGGCACCGGCGAGTACCAGGACCTGGTCAAGGCCGGCATCATCGACCCCGCACTGGTGGCCCGCACCGCGCTGCAGAACGCGGCGAGCGTGGCTGGCCTGATGCTCACCACCGACGTGCTGGTGACCGAGCTGAAGGACGACGCCGAACCGGTCCAGGAGAGCGTGCACTGATCCGCAACAAGCTTTGACCCAGGGACCGGGTCGGCATTCGTGCCCGGCCCGGTCCCTTTCACTTCCACGAGACCCCACGCATGGCCGAACAGCGCTGCTATTACGAGATCCTCGGCGTCGAGCGCTCCGCGAGCGGCGACGAGATCAAGCGCAGCTATCGCCGGCTCGCCATGAAGTGGCATCCCGACCGAAACCCGGGCGACGCGCAGGCTGAGATCGAGTTCAAGGCGTGCGCCGAGGCCTACGAGGTGCTCGGCGACCAGGAGAAGCGGCGGCTGTACGACCAGCACGGCCATGCGGGCCTGCGCGGCAATCCGCATCACGACTTTCGCTCGATGCACGTGGAGGAGATCTTCTCCATGTTCAACGACATCTTCGGTGGCGGCACGGGCGGCGGCGGCCGACGTGGTGGCGGCGTGCCACGTGGCTACGACCTGCAGACCGAGGTCGAGATCAAGCTGGTCGAGGTGCTGAAGGGCTGCAAGCGCGAGGTCAGCTTCGCGCGCGCCGAAGTCTGCGGCACCTGTCAGGGCGACGGCGCGAAGCCCGGCTCGAAGCCTGTGACCTGCCCCACCTGCCAAGGCCGTGGACAGGTGCAGCAGACGGGACTTGGCGGGATGTTCCGCATGGTCACCGCCTGTCCCAACTGCGGTGGAAGCGGCAAGGTGGTCACCGAGAAGTGCGTGGCTTGCCGCGGCAACGGTCGCGTGCGCGTGAACCGAAAGATCGACGTGGCGATTCCGCCAGGCATCAGCGACGGCCAGGTGGTGCGCGTGCAGGGCGAGGGCGAACCGCCGCGCCCCGAGGCGAGCGCCAGCGGTGGCGGCGTGCGTGGCGACCTGCATGTCGTGGTGCATGTGGCCGAGGACGACCGCTTCGAGCGCAATGACGATGACCTGCTCATGCCGCTCTCGATCGGCTTCTCGCAGGCGGCACTGGGCGCGACCGTCGAGGTTGACTCGATCGACGGCCCGGTGCAGATCGAGGTGAAGGCCGGCAGCCAGCAGGGTGACACCGTGCGTGTGCAAGACCGAGGCCTACCGAACCTGCGTACCAAGCGGCGCGGCGAGCTGGTGGCGATGCTCATGATTCATGTGCCCAAGAGGCTCACCGAACGCCAGCGCCAGCTGCTTGAGGAGTTCGCCAAGACCGAGAAGGTCGACGTGCGAAAGTCGCACGAGGGCGGCTTCTGGCAGAAGATGAAGGACCTGAAGGACTCGCTCACCGGAACCTGAGGACACCGATGGACGCAACCAAGGACAACCCCGAAGCCGCCGAGACCCCCGCCGACCCCGGCACCCCCGAGTCGCGCATCGCCGCGCTCGAGAAGGAGATCGCCGAACTGAAGGACGCGCGTCTGCGCGCCCTCGCCGATCTGCAGAACACCGCGCGTCGCGGCATCGAGAACGAGAGCCGCGCGCTCTCGCAGGGCGTGGCGGGCGCCGCGAAGGCGATCCTGCCCGTGCTCGATCACGTCGATCTGGCGCTGCAGCAGAAGGGCATGACACTCGAGCAGGCCCTGCAAGGCCTGCACATGATGCGTGACGAGCTCGCCAAGGGCCTTGAGAAGGTCGGTGTGGAGCGCATCGACCCGAAGGTAGGCGAGGAATTCCAGCCGGGAATCCACGAGGCCGTGATGCGCCAGGCCGTTCAGGGCGTGAAGGGCGACGGCGTGAGCATGGTCCTGCAGTCGGGATGGCGTCTGGGCGAATCGATCCTGCGACCGGCGAAGGTCGCCGTGCAGCCGACGGAGTGACGCCCGATGCCCACCTACGAGTACGTCTGCGACGCGTGCGGACACGCTTACGAGCGCTTCCAGTCGATCATGGCTTCGCCGGACCGCACCTGCCCGAAGTGCGGCAAGCGCAAGGTGCGCCGCAAGATCGGCATCGGCGCGGGCGTGCTGTTCAAGGGCACGGGCTTCTACGAGACCGACTACCGCAGCGACGGCTACTCTCAAGCGGCCGAGGCTGATCGCAAAGACTCGGAAACGCCGAAGGCCGAATCACCGACGAAGGAAGGTGGCGAGGCCGCCAAGCCCGCCACGACCGATGCGAAGCCGTCGGCATCCACCACCCAGAGCGAGCCGGCCGCCGCAGCCGCCTCCACACCGAAGGAGCCACGCGTGAAGGCACTGCATCCATCCCGTGAAGGTCGAGGCTTGGGCAACCTGCGCCGTGGCAAGTCCGCCCCTCGTGCGTCGCGCCGCAAGGGCCTGGCGATCAAGCGACTAGTCATCGGGCTCGTGCTTGCGCTGGTGCTGCTGGTGGTCGGTGTGGTGTTCTCGATCGACTCGATCGCGCGCGTGGGCATCGAGGTGGTCGGAAGCAGGGTGCTTGGCGTGTCCACCACCGTGGACTCGGTGCGACTGGGTCTGCTCTCCAGCCAGAGCAGCGTGCGCGGCGTGAAGGTGGCGAATCCGAAGGGCTACACCGATCCGATCTTCCTGGACCTTGGCAACGCGTCGTTGACCGCACGGCTTGGCGAGCTCACCGCCGAGCGCACGACCATCCGGAACATCACGATCAGCGACCTCACGCTCACGCTCGAGCAGGACGCGTCTGGCAAGCTGAACGCGCAGCGCATCAGCGACAACCTTCCGGACTCCGGTCCCAGCGACTCGAGCAAGCCCGATCCGAAGGCCGGTCCATCGCGCGACATCGTGGTGAAGGAGCTGCGCATCGAGCGCGTCACCGTGCGGCTGCGCAACCTCGTGGGCGGCCGCCAGGGCGTGGTGGACGCGAAGCTTCCCGACATCGTGCTGAAGGACATCCACAGCGACGGCAGCGTCGACGTGCTCGCCAGCGAGATCAGCGGCGTCGTGATCAGCTCGGTGCTGCAGGCCACGGTCACCGCGAACATCGAGGGCCTCTCCAGCGCCGTCTCCGACGGCCTGCGCGACACGCTGAAGGACATGGTCAACGACCTGCCATCGGACCTGCGCGGTCCGGTCGAGTCGATCCGCAGCAACATGGGCGAGGCGCTCGACAAGGCCGGCGAGAGCATCCAGAAAGGTGTGGGCGAGGCGCTGCAGGGTCTGTTCGGCGACAAGCCCGCGTCGAAGTGATCGCCGCGCATCAGCGCGGGCACTCATAGACTCCCACGATGCCTCTGCGCTTCCTCGACCGGATCCTGCAGGACCTTTCCCATGCGGGCGATCGGCCGGTGCTGGTCGACGCGGTGGCGCGCCGGCTCGGCGTGACCAACGACGATCGATGGGCCTTCGACGAGGCGATCGGCCGACTCACCGACCAGCAGCTCATCGAGGTGGACGATCAGGGTCGCGCGCGCCTGCCCAAGCACGAGGAGGAGATCGTCGGTCGCATCTTCGTGACGCAGAAGGGCCACGCCTACGTGAAGTCCGAGCGGCTCTCGCGCGAGGGCGACCTGTTCGTGCCACAGGGCGACACCGCCGACGCGATGACGGGTGACCGCGTGCGCGCGGCGGTCGTGCGTCGCGGGCGCGGATGGCGCGAGGCCGGTCGCGGCGCCCTGCCCGAGGCTCCCAACGGACGCGTGCTCGAGGTGCTTTCGCGCGGACGCACGCGCTTCGCGGGCACGCTGATGCAGGAAGGCCGTCGCTGGCTGGTGCAGCCCGACGGCAAGACGCTGCGCGAGCCGATCATCGTTCGCGATCCGCACGCCAAGGAGGCGAAGCCCGGTGACAAGGTGACCGTGGATCTCACGCGCTTTCCAAGCGAGGAGGGCCCGGCCGAGGGCGCCATCGTGGAAGTGCTTGGCGAGTCGGGACAGCCGGCGGTCGAAACGGCCGCGGTGATGGCCTCCTACGGACTGATCGAGCGCTTCCCCGACGAGGTGCACGACCAGGCCAGCCGCGCGGCGATCGCGTTCGAGCGCGAGGCGCAAGGCCCGTGGAGCGACCGTCTCGACCTGACCGACGATCTTGTCTGGACCATCGACCCGCCCGACGCGCGCGACTACGACGACGCGTGCAGCGTGACCTTCGACGAGCAGGAAGGCATCTGGGAGCTCGGCGTGCACATCGCCGACGTGAGCCACTTCGTCACGCTCGACTCGCCGCTCGACGTGGAGGGTCGCCGTCGCGGCAACAGCGCATATCTCCCCCGCCGCGTGGTGCCCATGCTGCCCGAGACGCTCTCGAACGGCGTCTGCAGCCTGCAGGAGGGCGTGCCGCGCTTCTGCAAGAGCGCGTTCATCCGCTTCGATCGCAGCGGCCGCGTGCTCGACGAGCGCTTCGCGCAGACGGTGATCCGCAGCCGCAAGCGACTGACCTATCTGGAGGCGCAGTGCCTGATCGACGGCCGCCCCGCCGAGGCGCGCCGCCATGCGCGCAACGAGACCGAGCCCTCCGACGAGCTGGTGGCGAACCTGCGCATGGCCAACACGCTCGCGAAGCTGCTGCAGAAGCGCCGCCGCGCGCAGGGCCAGCTGGTGCTCGATCTGCCGCAGAGCGAGCTGGTGTTCGACGCCGACGGGCGCGTGATCGACGCCGTGCCCGAAGACGACGCCTTCACGCACACGCTGATCGAGATGTTCATGGTGGAGGCGAACGAGGCGGTCGCGCGGCTCTTCTCGAGCCTTGAGATCCCGCTGATCCGCCGCATCCACCCGCCGCCGGCGTTCAAGGACATCGAGGAACTGCGTGCGTTCGCGCGCACCGTGGGATTCCGTCTGCCGGAGGAACCCGAGCGCGCCGACCTGCTGCAGCTGCTCGAGCACACGCGCGGCACGGACTCCGCGCGCGCGGTGCACTTCGCGGTGCTGAAGACGCTCGCGAAGGCCACCTACGCGCCCGCGCTGATCGGTCACTACGCGCTGGCGAGCGAGCATTACGCGCACTTCACCAGTCCGATCCGCCGCTATCCCGACCTGACGGTGCACCGCTCGCTCGAGGCGTATCTGGAACTCAGCGACAACGGCCGGAATCCTCCGGGTGGTCGCAAGCGGCGCGACGCCAAGACCACGCTGGAATCCGATCCCCGCTGCCCGCATGAGGGCGCGCTGGCCGACATCGGTCGGCATTGCAGCGAGACCGAGGTGAACGCCGAGGCCGCCGAGCGCGAGCTGCGCACCTTCCTGGTGCTGCAGTTCCTGCAGGACAACCACATGGGCGACGAGCTCGAGGCCGTGGTGACCGGCATGGCCCCCGCAGGCGTGTGGGTCAGCATCTCGAAGTACCTCGCCGACGGGCTGGTGCGCTTCAACGCGCTGCCATCATCGCGCGACAGGCCGGATCGATGGACCGTGAACGAGCGCACCGGCCGCCTGGTGAGCGTGCGCAGCGGAGCCAGCGTGGGGCTGGGCGATCGCGTGAAGGTTGGGATCCTGTCGATCGACCTTGCCAGCCGCACGATGGATCTCTCGATCACGAAGCTGGGCCGTGCCCCCGCGATGCCGGGCGAAGACGCCTCGCGCAAGCAGGACGGTCCGGGGCGCGATGGCCGAGACCCGCGGCGCGACCTGCTCACACGCGAGCACACGGCGTGGACGCAGGGTCACAAGCGAGGGTTCAAGCGCGGGCGGCGCGGGCGGAAGAGTCGGTAACCCCTGAATCGGCGCGGCGACGCGGCAGGCGCGCGCCCGCAGGAACCACCCATGCCTCAACGCGGTGTCGGACACGCGCCGATGGCGAGCGCGGGCGCACGCAGGCATTCATCGAGGAAATCCGTCATCGCGGCAAGCGATCGCCGCTCCGCGCGCGGACAGAAGCACATGCCGTTGGCGGGGTCCGCAGCCCCCTGATTCATGAAGGCATGGCCACGCTGACCAAGCGCGAGTGAGGTCCAGTCCGCACCGGCCGCACTCATCTCGGCCGCAAAGGCGTTGAAGTCGGAGGGCTTCGCAAAGGGATCGTTCCAGCCGTGGCATGCCAGCACGCGCGCATGCATCGGCCGCGGACCCTGTGGCACACCCTCGGGCGCGCCAAGGAGTCCGTGAAAGCTCACCACCACCTGCAGGCCGGTCAGGCCCGCGCGCGCGATGTCGAGCACGCACATGCCACCGAAGCAGAAGCCGATCGCGCCTACGCGGTGCATGTCGGCCATGGGGTGGTGGCGCGCGAAGTTCCACGCCGCACTCGCGCGTCGTAGCAGCAGTCCGCGGTCCTTCACGAAGGGTGTCATCGCGGCGGCACAGGCATCGTGACCCTGCGGGCGCACGCCCTTGCCATACATGTCGATCGCCACCCCCAGATATCCGAGACGCGCAAGGTGCTCCGCCTTCGCGCGCGCGAAGTCGTCCTGACCCGCCCAGGTGTGGAACACCATCACCACGGGCCGCTTTCCCTCCACCGAGGTGTCGCATGCCACATAGGCCTCGCAGGCGAGCGATCCATCCATGTAATCGTGAAAGCCGGTTTCCATGGGCGGCGATCGTAGCGATCCACGGTGCGGCACTGCACCGCGGGTGGCCACAGGAGATGTTCAAGAAAAAGAGCCGCAAGTCGAAATCCGCTGGTCCATGCGATCTACCGTGCGCCCCTGCAACAGCCGCACCGCGGCAAGGAGGAAGCCATGGATGGCATGATCATTCGCGCCGCTCGCGTGTGGAGCACGGCGGCCTGTGCGCTTGCTGGCGCGATCGCGGAGCGGGCCCCGGCGGGCACGGAGAGCCTGCCGGGGTCCGCGACGGCCACGACGACAAGCCGAGCGCTCGTCTGGCAGGAACAGGTCTCCCTACGACCGCCGGATGGCGTGGCGTGGCGCATGGGTTCGGCGGTCGCGATGGATCAGGGCGTGCTGGCGGTGGGACCCGCTCGCGACTGGGATCTCGGCCGCGACCTCGGTCCCGTGCGAATGTTCCTGCGGGATGGCACCAACTGGCGCGAGGGCGGAGAGATCGGGCATCCAAGCGGCGACACGCAGTCGAACTTCGGTGGCGCGCTGGCGCTGCAGGCGGGAACGCTGGTGGTGGGCACCCCCTGCGATGGCGCGCGCGGTTTCCACGCTGGAGCCGCGTTCGTGTACCAGCGTCGCGGCGCGCGCTGGCTTCTGCATGCGAGCCTGCATCGACCCCGCGCCATGGCGAGTGATCTGGCGGGTTCCGCGGTGGCGATCGACGAACGCACGCTGGTGGTTGGCGTGCCCAAGGCCGATGAGGGCGCACTCGATACGGGGGCCGTGGAGGTCTTCGAACTGCGCGACGACACATGGGTGCACGCCATCACGCTGACTGCGCCCACGCCTCAGGTCGGCGCATTCTTCGGCCTCAGCGTCGCGGTCGATGGGAACACCATCTTCGTGGGCTCGCCCGGTGACGACTCCGATGGCCCGATCGCCGGCAAGGTGCACATCTATCGCCGCACGGGGAAGACATGGGCATGGGATTCGTCCGTCAGCTGCCCCACCGGTCCTCGCGGCTGGTTCGGGGCCTCCGTGACGGCTTCCGAAGGCGTGGCCGTGGTGGGTGCACCGCGCGCCGCGCGGCCGGGATCCGCCGATGCACGTGTTCGCGGCGCGGCCTGGACGCTTCAGCGCCGCAACGGACGCTGGTCATGCGATGCGTGTCTGATTCCAGAGCGGGCCGAAGAGGGTGACTCGATCGGATGCTCGGTGACCACCGACGGACGCACCATCCTGCTTGGCGCGACCGCGGACAGCCTTCGAGGCGACATGACAGGTTGTGCCTTCGCGTTCACGCGACCGGCCGCACGCGCAGGCTGGCGGGTGCAGCGTCTGGATCCGGAGAGCGGCGGGATCTCCGCACTCATCGGTCATGGTCTTGCGGTCGATGGAACGTGGCTTGCGCTCGGCCGGCTCGGTGACCCGGAGGCCGATCCGGCACCGGGAGAGGTCGTGCTCTTCCAGCAATCGACACCGCGCGACATCGCCAGTCCGCAGGCGGAGCCGGCACGCCGATCCGCGTCACCGTGACGCGTCACGAGGCTCGGGCATGGCGCCATAGAAGCGTCCGATCACCTCGCGCCAGCCCGCCATGGTCTCGCAGGCGACGAAGGCCGCCTTCACCGGGACAGGATCCGGATGGTGCGCGGCGAACTTGATGCCGAACTTCCGCATGCGGCGACCCGTGGCGCGCGGGCCATGGATCGTCTCCGCGAAGCGACAGTGATCCAGCAACGCGGTCCGCTGCTCCTCGATCGTGGGCTGGCGCGGCACGCGGCCCGCCATCAGGTCACGCGCCTGCCGGAAGATCCACGGGTTGCCGATGCAGCCACGGGCCACGCTGACCGCATGCACCCCGCAGAAGTCCAGCATCGCGAAGATGTCCTCCGCCTGCCAGATGTCGCCGCTACCGAACACCAGGCGGTCAGATCGCCGCCGCACGATGTCGCGCAGGACCTCCCACTTCGCGTAGCCCTCGTATTTCTGCACCACCGTGCGGCCGTGCACCGTGGCCCACGCGTAGCCCATCTCGTAGACCGCGTCGAAGATCCGCTCGAACGCATGCACCATCTGCGGGTCGTCGTCCCAGCTGCGGCGCAGTTTCACCGTGCACGGGATGCTCGCCGGCACGGCCGTGCGCACCGCCTTCAGCACCTCGATCGCCAGATCCGGCTCGCGCAGGAAATGCCCGCCGCGATGGCTGCTTCGGATCTTCTTGACCGGACAGGCCATGTTCACATCCACCACGTCGTAGCCCATGCGAACCAGCAGCTCCGCCGCGCGCGCCATCTCGTCGGGAAGCGTTCCCATGATCTGCCCCGCGATCGGATGGTCATGCGTGCCGGCGATCTGGTTGTCCTCGACATCGCCCAGCCCGCACTCGCTGGCGATGAGATCGGGGTCCTCCTTGCGGCGACCCTTGCCCCCCAGGAGCAGCGTGCGATCCAGCAACGCCTCGGTGATGCAGAACGGCGCGCCGTGCGCGCGCGCCACGAGTCGCATGGCTCCGTCGGAGTAGCCCGCGAGACCCGCCTGAAAGAACGGCGCGTCGAATCCAGGCACCAGCGCCTGGATGCGCGGATCCACCACGGTCCGTCGAGCGATCTCCGCGGGCGGCGCGGAGAGCGCACGATCCTGCCGTGGCGCTGGATTCAGTTCGACGCTCATGCGGCCGTGAGCATAGGAGCCACCGCTATCCTGCCGCGCATGCATCGTCTTTGGTCGTTGCCCTGCCTGATCTGCGCCGCGCTCACGGGTTGCCGTCTCGCTCCGTACGAGCCCGGCAAGGCCACGCGTGCGTATCCCTCGGAACTGCCGCAGGGAAGCATCGCCCAGATTCAGGTGATTCCCGAGCCGAAGCAGTTGAAGATCGTGAACGCCACCGCGACCAGCTACGCCAACTTCGACCTCTGGCTCAACCAGCGTTACATGACGCATGTCGACGCTCTCGCTGCAGGCCAGACGCTGGGGATCCCGCTGGACCAATTCTGGGATGAGCGCGGTGAGACCCCCTTTGACGGCGGCTGGTTCCGCTACTACCAACCCACGCGCATCGTGCTCATGCAGATGCAGCTCGACGCCAAGAGCCCGCTGGTGGGAATGGTGTGCACACTTCCCGAAACGGTGCGCGAGCGCTGAACCGGCGCGGCTGGCTCAGGCCTGCAGGCCCTCAACTTCCCAACCCTTGCGATAGGGCTTCTGCAGGATCGCCTTCGACTCTGGCACACCCGTGAAGAGCAACGCCTTCGCGTCGTAGGAGAGGTCGCGATTCGCGAACTGGCTCGCTGCAGCACCCACGCTCAGGCTCTCACACAGCAGTCCCGCGAAGGCGAAATGCGCTTCGGGATTCGCCTTGCCCATGCAGCCATCCACCCAGTGATGCCAGTGATCGCGCTTGTTCAGCGCGTACAGCTTCAGCGCCATGGGCTTGCCCGAGGGATCCCACGCCTGCGGCGCGTCGCTCTTGATCTGCTTGCCGTCCTTGTCCCACTCGGGGTCCAGCGGACAGAGCATCGAGCCCTTCTCGCCGACCACCACCACGGCATTGCTGCGGATGTCCACGTCATCGGGAATGCCGAGCGCCGCGTTCGAGGGCCGAAGGCCGCCGTCATACCAGACCACCTCGATCGGTCCGACGGTCTGCGGCGTGGCGGCGTAGCGCAGGCGGATGGTCTCCTTCGTCGGATACTCATCGTCGGTCGCGTCGGTGGCGTCACATCGGACGGCAGTCGGCAAGCCAAGTCCTGCCGCGAGGAATGGATAGTCGAGGATGTGGCATCCCATGTCACCCAGTGCACCACCTCCGAAGTCGTACGTGCCACGCCACTTGAACGGCGTATACCGATCGGGCAGGAACGGCCGCTCGGGCGCGACGCCAAGGAACAGGTCCCACGAGAGCCACTCGGGCGGCGTGGCGCTGCCCTGCGGACGCGGTTGACCCTGCGGCCACCAGCCGGCCGGTCGGTCGCTCCACGCATGGATCGACTTGAAGCGCCCGATCGCTCCCTCACGAAGCAGTTGCAGCTGATGTCGGCGTCCGATCATCGCCGAGCGTTGGGTGCCCATCTGGGTGACCACGTCAGGGTGCGCCGAGGCGAACGCCGCGAGCCTGCGGTTCTCGAGCGCGGAGTGGCCAAGCGGCTTCTGGCAGTAGACATGCTTGCCCATGCGCATCGCCGTCATCGCGATGGGCGCATGCATGTGGTCAGGGGTCGAGATGCAGACGGCGTCGACCCGGTCGCCAAGCTTCGCGAGAAGTTCGCGCCAGTCGGCGAACCACACGGCATCCGGATACTTGCCCGCCAACGCCTGCTTGCCGCGCGCGTCAATGTCGCAAAGCGCGGCGATGGAGACACCGGGGTGGGCCGCAAGGTGGCCGAGATCCGTCTCGCCCATGCCACCCACGCCGATCTTCGCCAGTCGCAATCTCGAGTTCCACGCGGGTGCACGACCCATCGCGAGCCGAGGCAGCAGCGGAACCGCGGCAAGTGAGGCGGCACCCCGCAGGAACGAACGGCGCGTGAGCGAGGGGCCGGACGGACGGGTCAAGGCACGATGTCGCATGACGTCAGGCTACTTCCGTGAGCGCGGTCCGTCATGCAAGTTCCGAGGTGCGGCTCAGTTGCCCGCACCACGATTCCCACCGTCGCCACCGCCGCCACCACCGCCACCACCGCCGCCACCCTGCCCGCCATCGGGCCGCATCGCGCGGAAGAGTTCGCGCCGCTCGTCGCCCTCAATGATGCCGTTGCCGTCCTTGTCCGCCGCCTTGGCCGCGGCACGGGATTCCTCGGGCATCTCCGAGATGGTCCAACTGCCGAAGGGACCCTGACGACGACCGTCGTCGCGTCCGGTGCCGCGGGGCAACTTGGCTGCCTGCTCGGGCGTGAGCAATGCACTCAGTCGCTTCACGTAGTTGTCGGTGGTCTCGCCCCGCTTCTCCAGCAGCGCGTCCGCGGGATCATCCGGCTGGCCACCGAAGAAGGCGCCGCCGCCTCCGCTCAACAGGCCACTCGCGCGCACCGCGTCCTGCTTCATGCGCTCCGGCTCGCTCTTGCGGATCGACTGCGCGATGCGCTGGTTCATCGACTCGATCTCGGTGCCGTAGAGAACCTGCAGGTCCTGAATCGCGGTACGCACATCCGGTGTCAGATCCTCCATCTCGAGCGCCGCAGCGAAGGCACGATCCGCGCGCGTGGCGCGATACACCCGTCCATACGCCGCCTCGAGCGCGGCACGCTCGACCCGCTTGCCGTCCTCGGGCGACAGTGCCGCCACGATCGAGGTGCGCGACTGCTCGTTGACCGCGCGCACCGCGTTGCGCAGATCGATCATGCGCTCGGCGAGATTCTCCATCGCCTTCGCATCACCTTCCTGAATGGCGCGAAGCGCCTTGGCCTCGTTCTGCCCCAGATAGTCGTTGCGGCGTTTCAGCGCCTCATCCAAACGGACTTCGTATTCCTCAAGCAGCGTGCTCAGCTTCTCGATGCTCTCCTTCGAGAGACCCGCGGCATCCAACACGGCGAACAGGTTCACGCTCTCGCCGCTCAGGCGTCCGCGCGGCAGCGACTTCTCGCGGCGAAGGAAGCGGTCGAAGGCGGGCCATCCCGACTTCTGCGTGGCGTTCAGGGTGGCCTGCACCTCCTCCATCAGCTTTGTATCCATCCCACTCCGCTCGCGTCGCCACGCCTCGGCGGACTTTGTCATGTCGGCTGCGATCGCGCGTGTCTCCGCCGCCGCGCCGCTGGCCTCGCGCTCCTGCGCCATCTCCTCGGACATCTTCTGCATCTGCTCGCGGAAGTACTGGCGGCGCGTCTCGGGTGGCAGTTCGCCGCCGGCCTCCACGGCCATCTGCTCCAGGTCCGACTGGATCTTCTGGAATGACTGCTGGAACTTCTCGCGCGTATCGCCGCCCATGAAGCTCTGGAACATCTTCTGCATCAGGTCACGCTGACGCTGCTGCGCCTTGTCGCTGGCATCGTTGAACTGGGTCTCGTAGTCGGACACAAGCGTCTCGACGATCGGAACCTGCGTGTCGTCCAACTTCAATTCATCCCGCATCAGCTGCACATCCCGACGCAAGATCGTGGGCTGGAACTGCTCACGCAACTCGGTGACGGAGTCGAGCGAGCGGCCCATCGGCCCGAACATGCCGCCGCGGCCTCCACCGCCTCCCATGAATCCCCGACCACCTCGGCCACCTTCACCGCGACCGGCGTTGTCGCCGCGACCACCTTCGCGGGGCGCCTGCGGTTGCGAATCGCCGCCCGCGGGCGGCGTCTGGGCCAAAGCGGTAGAACCAAAAAGGAGCACGGCAAGGCAGAGGCGGACAATGGTCATGGGGTCGCGAACGATCATGGGGATGGCTTATTCGATCCGGGCTGATTGGATGCACAAGATTGAAAAATTGTCCGATAAGCGGGCAGTTCCGAGCCAGCCGAGGCCGCTCCGGCGGGCTCCTTCCGGGCCGAGCGGCTTCTCGCTCAAATCTGTCCGGTATTTCGTCCACGGCTGCATGCACTACTCCGAAGAATGAAGCGATGATTCTGTTCATGCGGTCGCATGCCCGAACCCTGGTCTGGGTCCTGATGGCGCTTGCCATGCTGGGAGTGGCATGCCCTGCCAGCGCGGGCTGGAACGCCATGGGCAAGGTCAACGCGATTCCTCCTCTGCTGAACGAGAAGTTCGGCTGCAGCGTGGCGGTGGATGGAAACTGGATGGCCGTGGGCGCGAGTGACAGCACGATCGGCGCCGCACGCTCCACCGGCGCGGTGCATCTGTTCAAGAACGACAACGGAACCTGGGTCTATCGGCAGTCGTTGACGCAGGAGAACCCGCTGATGTTCCAGGCCTTCGGCAACGCCGTCGCGCTTCGCGGCGACACGCTCGCTGTCGGGTCCTGGGGCACGTCGGGTTTCAGCGGGCGGGCATTCATATACACGCGCGACGGTGCGGATATGTGGAATCTCACTGCGACGCTCGCGGCAGCTGATCCGCAACCGGCCAAGCCCGCGCTGTTCGGATGGAGCTTGAGTCTCGATCTGCCGGCAGGTGCACCGCCAGTGGTGGCGATCGGTCGGCCAAATGATGCGACCAACAGCACGGGTGCCGTGTACATCTTCGAGTTCGACGGCACAACATGGAATCAGGTGAGCAAACTGCGTGCGCCCGACGCGACGGCTGGAGATCAGCTTGGCACCAACGTCTCGGTACGCAATGGAACGCTGGTCGCCGGCGCCTCACGCCGACGCAAGGCGTTCGTGTTCCAGAGAATCGACGGCGCATGGACCAGCACCGCCACGCTGCAGGACAATGGGGGCTTGCCGAATGACGGTTTCGGGAGCAGCGTGGTAAGTGGCGGCAACTTCGTGGCGATTGGAAGCCCAAGCCGAACCGGCTCCGAGGGCCAAACCCGCGCCGGCGCGGTGACGGTGTTCACGGATTCCACCGGTTCCTGGCGACAGACCGCGACGATCACCCTGGAGACGCCACGGACCTCGGAGAACTTCGGCTTCGCGATGGTGGCGGCTCCGGTCGGGCCCGATGGGCGACCGATGCTGGTCGCCAGCGCACCCGGCTACGACGTGCCGGACGTCGACGCGGGTGCCGCGTTCGCCTACTCGCTGGGGTCCACCGGTTGGAACAAGCAGTTCAGCGACCTCTGGTCCCAACAGGCCGTGCGCGGGCAGTTCGCGGGCAAGGCACTCGCGATCGCGGCGAATGGTGGAATGGTCGTGCTCTCGTCGGAACTTCCACGCGGCTCGATCGGTGGCGCCTTTCCAATGCAGTGGCTCGCAGGCAACTCGGGAACACCGGCCACGGACAGCGGACCCACCGGCTCAGGTGGTTCCGACGGCGGATCCGGCTCGGGTTCGGGCGGTGCATCCGGGTCGGGCTCGGGTTCGGGAGGCGATGGCGGCGATCTGTCGAGCGGCGGAACCGGTGATCCGAATGGCAACTTTGGTCAGGGTGGCCGCCCTCGCCCGTTGCAGCCGCTCCCGGCGCTGCCTGCGCCATTCGGATCCGTGACGGATACGGTGATCGTGGACGCGGGCGGCATGAACTCCGTGGTCGGCCTGCAGATCGATGGCCTGCAGCAGTTCCGCGGGCCGGAGGCGAGAGTGCTCACCACCTATCCGAGCACCTGGACGCTGGCCGCGACCGGCGACGCGAATGGCGACGCCAGCGGTGACCTCATTTGGCAGGATGCCGATCGCAAGATCGCGGTGTGGCTGCGTGACGGAACCAATTTCACGGCGAAGAACACGTTGCGCGCGCTCGCACCCGCCGAAACCATCGTGGCATCGATGGACTTCGATGGCGATGGCGTGGACGACGTGGTGACCCGCGACACCGACACCCGACAGGTCAACGTGTTGCGGATGCGAAATGGCACCTCCACCACCGAGTACAACATCGCGCTTCCGGATCTCTCCTGGCGCGTGGTACCCCATGGTCGCGAAAGCGGTCTGCTGCTGCGCCAAGATGGAACGGGAGCGGTCGTGCTGTTCAACCGCAACCTGCTCACTGGCGTGATCACCAGTTCGCGGTTCCCCTCGCCCGAGGAAGCGGCCGCGATCGAAGGCATGGGCGATGTCGACGGCAATGGAACCACCGACATGGTCTGCCGGAATCCAGACACCGACGAGATCACGATCTGGCGCATGAACCGCAACAACGAGGTCGTGTCGGTGCGTGATCTCGGCATCGACGGCGGGCGCTGGCGCATCGAGGCCGTGCGCGACTGGGATGGCAACGGCTGCGACGACCTCCTGCTGAGCCGCGGCGGAAGCGGCAAGCTGGTGGTGCTCTACATGCACTTCGAGGGCGGCGTCGAGAAGATCCTGAAGAGCCGCATGATCGGCAGCATCGGTGGATCGCGCGTGATCGACGTGACACGGCGCTGACGCCGTCAGTCGCGTGGCAGGAACGCCCGGCGTGCGCCGCCAAGGTTCATGCGCACGAATGCCTCGTCGATGAACTCGCGCATGCGGCGATCGTTCACGCCATCCTCGGCAGCCAGCGTGCGCTCGCGAGCCAACCCTTCCGGAACCACCTCCGCATCCGCACGCTTCACGGCGTCCTGAAGCCACTCGGTCGTTTCGGCAAGCCGAGCCAGCGCGCGATGCAGGAACGCCTCCACGTCACGCGGATGTTTCGCCACGCAGCCACCGTGCGTGAGCCACAGGTGACTCGGTCCCTCAGTGAACACGCGCCCAAGGCTCGTCCGCCATGCCTGCGGATCGAATTCGGGTGGAGGCGTGGGCACGGCGATGTGCCGGCTCTCCGGCACCAGAATCCCCGCCAAGTCTCCCATGAAGGCGTGCCGCTCGGCCTCATGCTCGAGCATCCACACCACGTGATGGTGCGCATGCCCCGGCGTGTGAAGCGCGCGCCATCGAAGTCCGCCTGCGGTGATCCTTGCGCCATCGCGCGCCTCGACGATGGAATGCTGCGGAACGGGCAGCAGGTCGCCGTAGAAGCGGTCATATGCGCCGCCGTGCACGCGCCGGCTGCTCGCGATCAGCTTGGCGGGATCGACAAGGTGCGGCTTTCCGAATGGGTGCACGTGCACGCGGGCGCCCTGTGCGGCCAGATGCCCCGCGCCTCCCGCGTGATCCAGATGGATGTGCGTGAGCAGCAGATCGCCGATGTCGGTTGGCGCGCATGCGTGTGCCCGTAGCCCCGCCACGAGCGTGTCGAAGCACGCGGCGGGTCCGCATTCGACCAACACATGACCCTGCGGGCCGCGCACCAGAAACGCGTTCGCCGCGCCCATCACTCCGAGGTAGCCGACATCGATGGGAGTGATCATCGAGACAGATCCGATCCTCCACGGCCAACAGCGTCGTCGTCAACAGGCCGCGAAGCAAGCGACATTATCCGCAGCGCACCGATGAATGCGGCCAACGCACAAAGCCCGACCGATCCGTAGGCGAGCTTGAGGTCCGCCATCCGACCTCCAATCAGATCGCGACCCGGCACAGCCTCGATCAGGATCATCACGACGAGGCAGGTCACCAGCGTGGCGTCAAGACCTCGGGTGATCAGCCAAGCGGCCATCGCGGCAGCGGCCAAGCAGAGCGGAGCGAAGTGATAGTTGCTGGAGTGCGGCGCGATGAGCAGAGCGGCACATGCCGTGGCTCCCGCCATCGCCACCGAATGAATCGCGGTGGAAGCACCTCCCCGCTTCTGGCGCGCCATGCTCCCGAGTGCCGTTCGGAAGGCAACCCACGTCAGCGTGCCCACGATCACCAAGATCCACCCGAGCAGCACGATGCGTCGCCACTGATCATCCACCGCCAGGATCATGCATTCGTGTCCGAGCCCCAACTCAGTCGGCGTCGGAACCATGAGTCTCGTGAGGATTCCTGTGCCGCTTTGGTTGAGCGGGTTCCAGGCGCCCCATCGCCCGCCTCCTGATGCCATCAGGTCACTCCCTCCCGCTGCCAATTGAAGCCACTTGAGGAGGTGTACGCGGCCCGTGAGAAGCCATGCGCAGGCATCGAAGAGCAACGCTGCCATCGCACCCGTCAGCAACATCGACCAGCACGCGCGCCATCGCCGCTCCGCGACCATCACCGGCAAGAAAAGCACGGGCATGACCTTGCAGGAAGCGGCGAGTCCGAAACAGATCCCCGCGCTCCACTCACGCACGGGATCCAGACGATCGGAAAGTGGGCGGAACGCGGCGGCGCCAAACCATGCTCCGCCAGCGATCAGCGCAAGCACGATTGGATCATGCGACTGATAGCTGAGGGGAACCAGCGCATGCCCTACCGAGGTGCTGCCCAGCAGCAGCACGAACACGACGAAACGCAACGGCCGCTTCACCGCCATGCGAAATGGCTCGTCGAGCATCAGTGCGTTCCACAGCCAACGGACGGCGAGGATGACGGCGCCCACAAGCAGCATGCACCATGCCAATCGTCCCACAGCGGTAGGAAGCCAGACGATCGGCAGAACAGGGACTGCGAAGAACGGGGGGTACACCCACCCCTCTGCGCCGGGCAGGTCCAGTCCCGCGATGATGCGCTTCGCCGCGGGGGCATAACAGCCGGTCCACTCACTCTGCCTTCGAAAGGACAGGATCGGAACGAGGATCGTGCTGCACACGAGCCAACCAGCCAGCCATGGTCGCCTCCACCAGGCCTCGAACAAACGCGATCTCATTCCGACGGAAGCGGCCGCAGGCACGCGCGTAGCGTATCCGGACCCGTCGGCACAGAGACCCTCAGGGCCCCACCACCGCCGGCCGTCCGGACGGCTTCACCTCGACGATCGTGTCAGGCTTCGGCGGGAACGGGCCCTCGCTGCGCGGCGCGTCGGCGCTCTCCATCAGCAGACGGATCGCCTCGTCGGCCGCACCCTGCACGATGCGCTCGATCTTGGCTGGCGACGTACCGCTGCCCAGTTCATACGTGATGCCCGGTGCGCCCGTGGTCTCGAAGGCCCATCGCTTGAAAGTCCACTGATCCACGTTGTGGGAGCCGCTGCTCTCGACCTCGTAGTCGGGAAAGCGCGCCTGGATCGCGTCGACCCAGCGGCGCGAGAAGCTGGGCGGAAAGGTCTTCGCCGAATCGGGTGGCAGGTAGAAGATGTCCTTCGACGTCGTGTGGAAGTCGAGCAGCAGGAACAGCCGCGTATCGGGGCGCTTCTGGATCGCCAGGATCGCGTCGCGCACGGCGGTGGTCTCGGGCTGCGAGAAGTCATGCCAGTCGCGGTTGCTGTCGACGGCGCCGAGCGTGCTTCGCCACTGGCCCTCATGCACACCATCCGGATTCACCAGTGGCACGGTGACCACGCGGAACTTCTTCCGGAACGCGCTCGATATCTCGCTCTCATCCATCACGCGATCCATGAACGCCATCAGGCCGATGCTGCCCGTGACCTCGGGTGGATGCTGCCGTCCGATGATGATCACGTAGTTGGCAGGAGCGCCCTGATCGACTTCGACCAGCTTGATCGGTCGGCCCGCGATGCTCTGCCCGATCGTCCGCATCGAGGCCCCCGGCTTCCTCGCCAGCGCGTCGGTCCACGCCCAGAGCTGGTCCACGCTCACCATGTGGTTGCTCGCCACCCACACCGGCTTGGGCCCCACCTTCAGCTTCAGCACGCACTCGGGCGCGCCCGACTCGCCCTTCCAGTCCGCGTCGTCCACGCGCTTCCACCGGATTCCGTCCTCGCTGATGCGCGCACGCGGCCGTGACTTCGCCGTCGCGATCGCCAGACGCACCGTGATCTCGACCGGCGCGGATGCCTTGACGCGGAACGCGTACCACGGACTTGGGTTGATCGGTTCGTTCTCCGGTGTGACGAGGATCTTGAATTCGTGCGGCCCCACCTGCGTGCAATCGTTCACGCGCGCGCCACTGAACGTGTTGTCGAAGGTCACGACAGGCGCCGGATCCGCGAAGGTCCACGTCTTGCGCTCCTGCAGCGCGACCTTGATCGCGGCGTTGTCGGAAGGCTGCGTGGTGGCGGGCGCCGGCGCGATCGAGGGAACGGTCCCAGCAGCCAGCGACAGGAGCAGAAGCGTGAGTGCGGCGATGGTCGCCAAGGCGCGCGTCGGTTGCATGGCGTTGAATCTAGAAGCCCACGCGTCCGCGTAACAGGGTCAGACCTTGTAATTCACCACTTCCCGATTTCAAGCCCCCCCGCGTCCACGATCCCACGGACCGCTCCAGCGTCTCACGACGCGGCAAGAACCGGCTCCAGCGCCGACGCGATGTCTCGGGTCGCGCCCGCATGGAGCAGCCCGGCGCGAACACGACGGAAGAGAAGGTCCGCGGCCGAGAGCGCCTGCTCATGGCGCAATCCCCACCACATCGCGGCAGCCGTATAGGGCAATCGCGGATCCAGCGGCGTGGCCATGTCGGCATCGCGCGCCATGAGCGAACGAAGATCCGAAGCTTCCGAACCGTAGGCCTGTAGCCATTCCTCCGCCGGCCATGCCGGATCGGTGCGATCGATCGCGCCATGGACACGCAGCGATTCCGTCTCGCATGGCCGGGCCCCGAGCCCCGCGACCTCGATCGCCCGATCAAGGCCGTCCTGCGCCATCTTGCGGTAGGTGGTCCACTTGCCACCGATCACGCTCACAAGTCCGGCGTCGCCCACCAACACCACGTGCTCACGACTGACCTTCTTGCTTGCGGTGCCGTCCATGCCCCCCTCGTGGACCAGCGGTCGCATGCCGGCGAACGCGGCGAGCACGTCGCTGCGCGCGGGAATGCGCTGGAGATAGCGACCGGCGTTGTGCAGGATGAAGCCGATCTCCTCCTCGGTGGGCTGTGGATCCTCCTCAGGCCGTGGCCGCGGGATGTCGGTCGTGCCGATCAGCGTGTGACCATGCCACGGGATGACGAAGAGCACACGTCCATCGTCGGTGTGCGGAACCATGATGGCGGTGTCGCTGGACTGAAAGCTGCGATCCAGCACCACGTGCACACCCTGCGCAGGCTCGATCATCGGCCGCGCGCCCTCGGACTCCATCGCGCGCACGCCATCGGCGAAGATGCCCGTGCAGTTCACGACCGCGTGCGCGCGGATGCGCACGGTCCGCCCCGTCAGCGCGCAGGACGCCTCCGCACCGGACACCCGACCGTTCTCCTTCACGAGCGACATGACGCGGACGGAGCGGACCGCCACGGCCCCGCGCGCTTCTGCCGTCCGCAGCAGGCTGATCGCCATGCGCGCGTCGTCGAATTGACCGTCGTGATACTCGACGCCGCCGCAAAGGCCCTCCAGATGGACATTCGGAATTCGCTTGATGACCTCGTCGCGCCCGATGAATCGGCTCGGTTTCAGGTTCAGGCTTCCCGCAAGCGCGTCGTACAGCTTCAGGCCCGCGCCGTAGAACGGACCTTCCCACCACTTGAAGCTTGGCACGATGAAGGGAAGCGGATGCACCAGATGCGGCGCGTTGCGATGCAGCAGACCGCGCTCGCGAAGCGCCTCACGCACCAGACCGAAGTCCAACTGCTCCAGATAGCGCACGCCGCCGTGCACAAGCTTGGTGCTGCGGCTGCTCGTGCCGGCAGCCCAATCGTTCGCCTCGACGATCGCGGTGCGAAGGCCTCGCGCGGCCGCATCCACCGCGACACCAAGTCCTGTCGCGCCCCCGCCGATCACCAGCACGTCGAAGCGTTCGGCGCCCAGCGCGTCCAGGCCTTGCGTGCGCCGGCGAATGGCCTCGCGCCTCGCCTCCTGGAGCTTTCCAGCCAACGCAGGACCGATGTTCATCGATTCACCTCTTCGGCAGGATGCCACGAACGGCTGCACTCAACCGCGCGCTTCCAGCGAGCACGGGCATCGGCGCGCCGACCCGAGTCCCAGGTCGGTTGGAACGTCCGATCCACGGCTCGCATCCGAGCCAGTTGTGACGCATCGCTCCAAAGGCCGCACCCAAGCCCCGCCATGAATGCCGCCCCCTGCGCGGTCGTCTCGACCACCTTGGGCCGCTCCAACGCGATGCCAAGCAGCTCCGCCTGCAGTTGCATCAGGAAGTCGCTCGCCGCCGCGCCGCCATCGACACGCAACAAGGACAGCGGCGTTCCCGCATCCGCGCTCATCGCGTCAGCAAGGTCCGCCACCTGATGCGCGATCCCCTCCAACGTGGCGCGCGCGATGTGCGCGGCCGTGGTGCCACGCGTGATGCCCAGCATGGCTCCGCGCGCGTGCGGATCCCAATGGGGCGCGCCCAGACCCGTGAAGGCGGGAACCATCATCAAGCCGCCCGCATCGGAAACGCTCGCGGCGAGCGCGTTCACCTCGGGAGCGGATCGGATGATGCCCAGACCGTCGCGCAGCCACTGGATCGCGCTGCCGCCGACGAACACGCTGCCCTCCAACGCATGATGCGCAGGCTCTCCGGAGCGTTGCCATGCGACCGTCCCGAGCAGCCGATGTCGACTCGTCGCCGCCTGCGTCCCCGTCTGCATGAGCATGAAGCAACCGGTGCCAAAGGTGTTCTTCGCCATCCCCGGCTCCATGCAGCGCTGCCCGAACAGGGCGGCTTGCTGGTCTCCGAGAATGCCATGCACCGGAATCTCCGCACCCAGCAGCTCGGCGCTCGCCATGCCGAACGCCGCGTCGCTCGGGTGGATGCGGGGCAGAATGGCCGGCGGCACACGAAACGCCGCGAGCAATTCGGGATCCCATGCGAGCGTCCGCCGATCCATCAGCATCGTGCGGCTCGCGTTCGTCACGTCCGTCGCATGCACCGCACCGCTGCTCAGGTTCCAGAGCAGCCAGCTGTCGATCGTGCCCGCGGCAAGTTCGCCGCGCTCCGCACGCGCTCGCGCACCGGACACATGGTCCAGAATCCACGCGATCTTGGTGGCGCTGAAGTAGGGGTCCAGCAGCAGACCCGTGCGCTTGATCACCATCGGCTCGATGCCCGAAGCCCGAAGCGCCTCGATCTGTGGTGCCGTCCGACGATCCTGCCACACGATTGCCGGCGCGATCGGCCGTCCCGAGGCACGCTCCCACACCACCACGGTCTCGCGCTGGTTCGTGATGCCGATCGCGGCGACATCCGCAGCGTCGACTCCGGCCGCCTTCAGCGCAGACCGCGCGGTGTCGAGCTGCGTCGCCCAGATCTCCTGCGCGTCATGCTCCACCCATCCAAGCTGCGGGAAGCCTTGGGCGAACTCGCGCTGTGCCGTACCGCACGCCACACCCGACGCGTCAAACACGATCGCCCGCGAACTCGTGGTCCCCTGATCCAGCGCCAGAATGTGCGATCGCGGCATGGACCTGACCACAAGGAGGTGTCACATCGCGCTGCCAAGACCGATCGCGCGACGCCACGCGCTGACCTGACCCAGATGCATCTGCAGGTGGCTTCCGCACAGGAACATCACGGCGGCACCGATCGTGGGAAGCATCTCGGTCATGCGCCCACCCATCGGGTTCGGTCGCTGCATCACCTCGTCCGGCACGGACTCCAGTGCGTCGGCCAGCGCGGTGTAACGCTCCACGTAGCGCTGCACCACCGCATCCTTGCCGGGATAGCGACCATCCTGCTCCACGCAGGGTGCGCCGTTCTTGAAGAGCTCCTCCCACTTCTCAGGAAGCGGCTTCGCGAGCTCCGGACGGCCGATCAGCGCGAACGCCTTCTCGGGATAGATCGCGAGATGACCCATGTTGAACAGCGCGCTGTTCATGCCATGGCTGGGCATGTGTCCGAACTTCGCCTCGGGCGCGCCGGCGCAGAGCTTCTGTCCGTAACCGATCGCCATGCGGAGGCCGGAGGCGATCATCGATCCGATGCTGGTTTGGGTCGCGGTGGTCATGCGCGGATGCTAGCCGCGCACGTCAACCACCCACGAAGCGGTCGTAGACGCCAAGCGCCGCATCCCGATCCGTGCACCGACCCACGATCGCTCGACCATCGGCGAACACCGTGAGCTCGTAGGGAACGCCATCGGCGTTGCGCGCGGAGTTGATCGCGCCATGCAGACGGTCGCCCTGCCGATCGAAACGGCCGTGCGCCTGAAGTCGTGCTGCCAGCCGTTCCAGGCTCACGCTCCCGCGCGCACCGGACGCAGGCAGCACCTGCACCGCACCGCGTCCGCACAGGCTGGCGGTCCGCTCGCCGCTGGCCTGAAGGAACTCGAACTTCCGCCCCACGCAGCACGCGCACGCTGGATCACGCTGCGTGGCCACCGACACGAAGCGGTTTCGGTCGAGATCCGCGCACCACAGTCCTCGATCCACAAGATCCATGCGCCCCACCAGCACGCGCATCGCTTGCAGCGCCGCGAACGAGCCCGCGAGTCCCACCACCGGACCCGCCACGCCCGCCGTGTCGCAGGTCTCAAGCGCGCCCGGCTGCGGCATCTCGGGAAAGACGCATCGAAGACACGCGCCATCGGGCAGCACCGCCAGCGAGCGGCCCTGCATCGCCACCGCTGCCGCGTGCACGAACGGGATCCGCTCGCGCACGGCCAGATCGTTCAGCACCAGACGACCCTCGATGTTGTCGAGGCCGTCCACGATCACGCCCGCACCCCGCGCAAGCTCCATCGCGTTGCCGGGCCCCAGATGCTCCACGCACGCGTGCACGCGCACGTCAGGTGCGATCTCGCGCACACGCCGCGCGGCGGCCTCGGCCTTCGCCACACGATCGCGCGCATCTCGCTCGGTGAAGAGCACCTGTCGATGCAGGTTGCTCGGCTCGACCACGTCACGATCGACCAGCGTGAGCTCACCCACACCCGCGCGCGCGAGCCACTCCACGATCACGCCCCCGAGCGCACCACAGCCGACCACGAGCGCATGCGCGCCGGTCAGGCGGGCCTGCCCTGCCTCGCCCAGCCATCCAAGCAGCGTCTGGCGGTGGTGGATCTCGTGCACGCGCACATTCTCCCCGTAAAGCCCAAAAAGAGAAGCGCCCGCGGTCCGACAACCGCGGGCGCTGAGGCTGCGAGCCTTGGCTCGTTCAGATCACCACGCGAAGTGCGCGAACGCCTTGTTGGCGTCGGCCATGCGGTGGGTGTTCTCCTTGGTCTGGATGGCCTTGCCTTCGCCCTTCGCGGCGCTGAAGAGCTCGCCGGCGAGCTTCAGGTGCATGGGCTTGCCCTTCTCCTCGCGGGTGGCTTCCAGGATCCAGCGGAAGGTCAGGCTCTGCTGGCGACGACGGTTCAACTGCATCGGCACCTGATAGTTGGCGCCACCGACGCGCTTGGAGCGCACCTCAACCACCGGGCGCACATTGTCGAGGGCCTTCTGGAAGACCTCGATCGCGGTGCGCGGCAGATTCTCGGGCTTCTCCTTGTCCAGCTTGGCCTGGATCGCGTCGAAGGCCGAGTAGACGACCTTCTGTGCGGTGGCCTTCTTGCCGTCGTACATCAGGCAATTGATGAACTTCGCCACCGTGGTGTCCTGGTAGCGCGGGTCGGGCTGAAGCTGCTTCTCGCTGTGCGTGATACGTCCGCTCATGGGCGGTTCCTCCTGAGTTGGCTCGGCGACCAAGGCCGTGGCCTGGGTCCATCGTTCACCGCGGGTCGGGCGACATGCCCGGAGGTGGAAGCCCGCGATTACTTGCCGAATCGAGTTGTGCCCCCATGGGGGGCGATGCGTTCAATCTGCGTACGAGTGACGATCGATCACTTCTTCTTGGCCGCGGCGGCAGCCTTCTTCTTCACGCCGTAGAGCGAGCGACCCTTCTTGCGACCATCGACGCCGAGGCAGTCGAGGGTGCCGCGCACCACGTGGTAGCGCACGCCGGGAAGGTCGCGCACACGGCCGCCACGCACGAGCACGATGCTGTGCTCCTGCAGGTTGTGGCCCTCGCCGCCGATGTAGGCGGTGACTTCCTTGCCGTTGCTCAGTCGAACGCGGCACACCTTGCGAAGCGCCGAGTTGGGCTTCTTCGGGGTGACGGTCTTCACCTGCAGGCACACGCCACGCTTCTGCGGGCAGCGAGCGAGGTCCTTGACCTTGCTCTTGGCGGGCTTGTCGCGGCGAGGATTGCGAACGAGCTGATTGATGGTCGGCATGCAGAAGTCCTGTGGAAGAACCGGCCTTTCAGGGCCGGATCGGCGATTGTAACGCAGATCGGAGGGCCTCCGCAAGGGTTGGAAACCCTCGATCCGAACGCGACTTCGGACCCAAGCCCCGATTTCGGCTCGTTTCAGCCCCTCCCGCGCCGCATCCGCTCGATGGCGGCCACCGCCAGCGCGTCGCAACGGGTGTTCTCCGGGTGCTCATTGTGCCCCCGGATCCACTCGGGAGCGAGGCGGTGCGTCGCACGCAGGGCGTCAAGCTGCCTCCACAGATCCTCGTTTTTTACAGGCTTTTTCGCTGCAGTTCGCCAGCCGCGCGCCTTCCAGCCGTCCAGCCATTCGCGCAGTCCCTTCACCACGTACTCGCTGTCGGAGACCACCCGCACCGCCGACTGCCCAGGCACCGCCTCGAGCCCACGGATCACGGCGAGCAGTTCCATGCGGTTGTTCGTGGTCTCGGGATCACCCCCGCTGACTTCCATGTCCCCCGCGATGCCCGGCCCCCGAAGAACAAAGGCCCAGCCCCCCGGTCCCGGGTTGCCGGAGCAGGCACCATCCGTGAACAGCTCGAAGGAAGACATAAAGGAGAGGGCTTTAGAGAAGGTTTCCCCGTGTCCAGATCGGTTATCGGAAGATCCCCGTGCTTGACATGAAAGAGGGTTTGGCTACCTTGCGGGGCTCCCTGCAGGATCGCCTGTGGGAACTTCTACAGAGGATGCCATGACCCCAGCTTTCCGCCAGTCTCCAGGTCGTACCCACCGTCGTCGATCGCATCAGGCGATCAAGGCCGTGCACACCGTCCTCTGCCCGAACTGTGGAACCGCCAAGCGACCTCACACCGCCTGTCCAGGGTGTGGCTATGTTCGTCCCGGACTGCAGGTGAAGACCTCTCGCGCGGGCCAGTGATCCATGCGACTCGGCGTGGACGTCATGGGCGGCGACAACGCCCCTGACGAAATCCTCAAGGGCTGTCTGCAGGCGCTCCCGAAGCTTCCTCCCGAAGATCGGCTGGTTCTGTACGGCGACCGTCGCGTCATCGAGGAGACTCTGAGTGAGCGCGGCATCCGCGATGCGCGCATCGAGATCGTTGCCACCACCGAGGTGATCGGGATGGACGACGCGCCGGTCGACGCGATCCGTTCCAAGAAGGACGCCAGCCTCGTCGTGATGGCCAAGCACGCGGGCCCCAAGGCGGAAAACCGTCTTGACGCGATCGTGAGCGCCGGCAACACCGGAGCGATGGTGGGCGCCGCGCAGATGTACATGCGCCGCCTGCCGAACGTCATCCGCCCCGGCATCGCGGTGACCGTGCCGACCTTCGCGGGCCCCGTGGTCCTGATCGACGTCGGCGCCAACATTGAGCCCCGTCCTGCGCACCTGGCGCAGTACGGCGTGATGGGCGAGGCCTACGCCCGCACCATGATCGGCATCAAGCAGCCACGCGTGGCCATCATGAACGTGGGCGGCGAGGAGCAGAAGGGCACCGACGACATGCGTCTGGCGCGTGACCTGCTGCGCAGCGCGGAAGGCCTGAATTTCACGGGCTTCGTCGAGGGCCGCGGCGTGTTCGACGGCGAAGCCGACGTGGTGATCACCGACGGCGTGGTGGGCAACGTGATGATCAAGCTCGCCGAGGGCCTCTCGAGCGGCATCTTCAAGGCGCTCGCGCGCGAGGTGCTCGCCATCGATCCAGAGCTGGCCGCGCGTCTCGAGCCCGTCGTGAAGAGCCTCTACGCGAAGCACGACTATCACGAGTACGGCGGCGCGCCGCTGCTGGGCGTGAATGGCGTCTGCCTGATCAGTCACGGCAGCAGCCAGGCGCGCACCATCATGAACGCGATCCTCCGCATGCGTCAGTTCGTGATCACCGGCCTGAACGGCCAGATCAGCCGACGCCTTGGCGAACTGCGGGGCGTGGGCGCGGACGCCGAGGTGAACGCGTGACACGAATCCCCGGCGCCCCAGGCGTCCGGATCGTCGGCACGGGCAGCGCGGTGCCAGAACGACGCCTGACGAATGACGATCTCTCGCGCATGGTCGACACCAGCGACGAGTGGATCGTGCAGCGCACGGGCATCCGCGAACGCCGTGTGAGTGACCCGAGCAAGGAAGGCACCTTCACCCTGAACCGCGACGCGCTGAAGAACGCGCTCGACGCCTCGGGCATGAAGGGCAGCGATCTTGACCTGATCATCGTGGGAACCTGCACGCAGGAGATGAGCTGCCCCAGCGTGGCCTGCCGCGTGGCCGGCGAGGTCGGCGCGTTGGGCGCGGGCGCGTTCGACGTGGTCGCCGCGTGCAGCGGCTTCGTCTACAGCATGAATCTGGCCGACTCGCTCATCCGCAGCGGGCGCTTCAAGCGCATCGGCGTGTGCGGCGGCGACGCGATGAGCACCGTGATCGACTATCAGGAGCGCTCCGTGAGCATCCTGTTCGGCGACGCGGCCGGCGCGGCGATCCTGGTCGCCGACGAGAACCCCGACCGCGGCTGCATCCATCAGCAGCTTGGAAGCGACGGGCGCGACTGGACCGGCCTCTACATGCCACGCCGCCCGCAGGAAGTGCCGGAAGCCGACCTGAACAACCCGATCCGCCTGGGCTGCCTGCGCATGAACGGCCGCGAGGTGTTCAAGTTCGCGGTGAACCGGTTCCGCCAGGTGATCGAGGACGCACTCGCCGCCACGAACCTCACGCCGGCCGACCTGAGCCAGGTGATCTGCCACCAGAGCAACATCCGCATCATCGAAAGCGCGATGGAGAAGATCGGTCTGCCTCCCGAGAAGGTCTACGTGAACATCGATCGATTCGGAAACTCGAGCGCCGGCAGCGTGGGTCTGTGTCTGGACCAGCTGTGGCGAGCGGGCAAGGTGCCGGCTGGCCAGCCCATGATGCTCGTGGCCTTCGGCGGCGGCATGACCTGGGCGAGTGGCGTCTGGAACGTGTGACCGCGCGTACCCGTGACGCACGTCTGCAAGGAGATCCAATCATGAGTCTGCAGCACATCCTTCTCTGCCCGGGTCAGGGCGCTCAATCCGTGGGCATGGGCAAGTCGTGGCACGACGCCAGCCCGACCGCCGCCACGCTGTTCGCACAGGCCGATCACGTCGTGGAACTCGACGGCGGCGCGCGACTGAGCGCGCTCTGCTTCGAAGGTCCCGTCGAGACGCTCAACCGCACCGACGTGAGCCAACCGGCCCTCTTCACCTGCGGCTACGCCTGTCATGCCGCGCTGACCGAGCATGGTGGCGAGACCCCGATCGCCGCGGCGCTCGGACTTTCGCTCGGCGAATACACCGCCTTGGCGCTCGCCGGCGTGTTCACCTTCGTCGAGGGCCTGCGCCTCGTCTCCACGCGCGGCCGACTCATGCAGAAGGCCGCCGAGGCGAGCAAGGGCGGCATGGTCGCCCTGATCGGCGGTGACGAGGCCAAGGCGAACGAGGTCTGTGCCGCAGCCGCGAAGGGCCAGATTCTCGTGCCCGCGAACTTCAACGCACCCGGCCAGATCGTGCTGAGCGGCCACGCCGAGGCGTGCGACCGTGCCGTCGAGGTGGCCGGTGCGATGGGTCTGCGCGCGACCAAGCTCGCGGTGGCTGGCGCCTTCCACAGTCCACTCATGGCGCCCGCTGCCGAAGGCATGGCGCGCGCGCTCGAGACCGTCGAGTTCCGCGCCGCACGCTGCCCCGTGTGGAGCAACGTGACCGGCAAGCCGCACGGGACCGACGCCGCCACGCTGAAGTCGCTGCTGGTGGACCAGATCGTGAAGCCGGTACGCTGGGACGCTTGCTGCCTCGACATGCTGTCGTGGCGCAAGGCCCACGGCCTCGATGCCAGCGCGTCGCTGCATGAGATGGCCCCGGGCAGCGTGCTCCGCGGTCTCATGCGCCGCATCGACCGAACCGCCGAGGTGACCACCCATGACGCCATCGAGGAACCGCAGCGTGCGAAGGCCTGACACGATCAGAGCCGCCCTGCTGCTCACCGCGCTCGCCCTTGCGGGCTGTGGCAAGAAGGAAGAGGAACAGGCCGCGCAGGCGCCTCCGCCGCCACCCGCGCCCGTCGAGACCGTGAAGGCCGAGACGGTCGAGGAGGTCGTCACGCGACTCGGTCTGGACAAGCGCATCCGCATGGAGGAGAGCGAGCGTCCCTCCTCGGGCGATGCCGCCACCAATCAGAAGCAGCTCGAGGCGCTGGTGGTCTTCTTCGATGCGATGCTGAACGCGAAGGAGGACGCCATCAAGCCCATGCTCTCCGCGCGCGACAAGGCCACGCTGGAGACCATGGTCAAGAGCGGCGAATGGAAGACGCTTGGCCAGGACGTGGACCGTGTCAGCATCGGCTGTGCGGGTCCCGACGTGCTGGCGGTGTTCCTGGTGGGCGACAAGTTCCAAGGCCAGCTGTGGACCTTCGTCGAGTCGAAGGACAATCCCGACCAGATCCAACTGGAAGCGCAGCCCAACTGGCCCAACATGATGGACAAGCTCTCGGGCACCACCGCCGAGCCGCGCATCAAGCAGTGGATGGCGTACACACGAAGTTCGATCGAGGAATCGAAGAAGCCCGATGTGCCGCTGGAGTCGGCGCAGGAGGATCGTTCCGTGAAGGGCGAGGAGCCCGCCTCGGGCCAGCCCGGCGGAACGCCCGGCAAGTCGAACTGAGCCAGCCTGCCGTACAGCCTGGTTGCGCGCCGACGGGCCGCACCCCATCATGCCCGCGCAACCGGGCGTCCATGCCGTTTCCCCCAGACAGGAGCGAACCATCGAACATCGCGTCGCCATCGTGACAGGAGCCAGCCGAGGCATCGGCCGGGCGATCGCCGAACGGATCGCGAAGGGCGGCCGACTGGTCGTGGGCGTGGCCCGCAGCGCCGACAACCTGGCCGAGACGGGTGCGGCGATCCAGGCCGCGGGTGGCCGCTTCGAGGCACGCGGCTGCGATGTGGGCGATTCTGCCGCGCTGGCCGCGATGGTCGAGGACGTGGCCGAGAAGCACGGCCGTCTTGACATCCTCGTGAACAACGCGGGCATCACGAAGGACGGCCTTCTCATGCGCATGAGCGACGCCGACTTCGACGACGTGATCCGCGTGAACCTCAAGAGCGCCTTCGTGGCCTGCCGCGCCGCCAGCCGCCCCATGATGAAGGGCCGCTTCGGCCGCATCGTGAACGTGGGCAGCGTCAGCGGCCTCATGGGCAACGCGGGCCAGGCCAACTACGCCGCGGCCAAGGCGGGGCTGGTCGGCATGACCAAGAGCATCGCGCGTGAACTGGGGTCCAAGGGCATCACCGCCAACGTGGTCGCCCCGGGCTTCATCGAGACCGACATGACCGCCGTCCTGCCACCTCAGGTGAAGGAAGCGGCCCTGCCGAACATTCCGCTCAAGCGGTTCGGAACCCCGAACGACATCGCGTCCGCCATCGGATGGCTGACCGGCGAGGACGGGGGCTACGTGACCGGCCAGGTGATCGTGGTGGACGGCGGCATGGCGATGTGACCGGTGCCGGCCGCCGCGTGGCGGTTTCCGGCCGTTCCGGATACCCTCCCAGCCTTCAGGACCCGGGAAAGCCAGGGTCCGCATCTTTCAGGAGAAGCGACGTGACCGAGCAAGAGATCGAAACCAAGGTGATCAAGATCGTGTCGGAGCAGATGAGCGTGGAGAAGGAGACCATCACGCGCGACACCAGCTTCACGAACGACCTGAACGCCGACAGTCTCGACACCGTCGAGATGGTCATGGCGCTTGAGGAAGAGTTCGACATCCAGATCCCGGACGATCAGGCGGAGAAGATCCACACCGTGGGTCAGGCCGTCGACATGATCAACAAGGGTCTGGCCGCGAAGTCCTGACCCCGGCGGCTCCACGCCCCGCACCCGCATGCCACGGACGATCACGCTTCGACGCGTCGTCGTGACCGGTCTCGGTGCCGTCACCGACATCGGCATCGATGTCCCCGCCTTCTGGCAAAGCCTGCTCGAGGGCAGATCTGGCATCGGCCTGATCACCAACTTCCCCACGACGCCCGACTGGCCAACCCGCTTTGGCGGCGAGGTGAAGGGTTTCGATCCTGAGAAGCACATGGGCGTGGATGGCCGCGAGGCCAAGCGCATGGACCGCTTCTGCCTGTACGGCCTCGGCGCCGCCGTCGAGGCAGCCCGCGACTGCGGCATCGACTTCAACGCGGGCGACTTCGAGCGGCGCGGCGTGGCGATCGGCAGCGGCATCGGTGGCATCGACACGATCGAGGTGAACCACACCAAGCTCATGGAAGGTGGCCCCCGCAAGGTGAGCCCTTTCGTGGTTCCACGCCTGATGGTGAATGCCTGCGCAGGCCAGACCAGCATCCGCCTCAATCTGCAGGGCGTGAATGTCGCCACCGCAACCGCCTGCGCCACAGGCTCGCACGCGGTGGGCGCGGCCTTCCACATGATCCAGCGCGGTGACGCGGACGTGATGCTCGCCGGTGGTGCCGAGGGCGCGATCGGCCCCGTGGCCGTGTCGGCCTTCAGCGCGATGAAGGCGCTGAGCACGCGCAACGACGATCCCATCAAGGCGAGCCGGCCCTTCGACAAGGACCGTGATGGCTTTGTGCTGGCCGAGGGTGCGGCCGTGATCGTGCTTGAGGAGCTCGAACACGCGAAGAAGCGCGGCGCGCGCATCTACGCCGAGGTGCTCGGCTACGGCTGCAGCGGTGACGCCTATCACATCGCGGCACCCGATGAGCAGGGCGCGGGTGCCTACCGCAGCATGAAGATGGCGCTGCGCGAGGCGGAACTGAACCCCGAGCAGATCGCCTACATCAACGCGCACGGCACCAGCACGCCGCTTGGCGACAAGGCCGAGGTGGTGGCGGTGAAGCGGCTCTTCGGCGACGCGGCCAAGTCGCTCGCCATGAGCAGCACGAAGAGCGTGACCGGTCACGCGCTGGGCGCGGCCGGCGGCATCGAGAGCGTGGCCACGATCCTGGCGATCGTGAACGACACCCTGCCTCCCACGATCAACCTGGACACCCCCGACGAGGGCATGGACCTGAACTTCGTGCCCCATACGCCGCAGCAGCGAAAGACCGACTTCGCGATCAACAACAGTTTCGGCTTCGGCGGGCACAACACCAGCCTGATTTTCGGCCGCTTCCGCGGCTGAGCGCACCTGCCGACGGGAATCTGGGGATTCCGCTCCACCGAAGCTGCCCGGGATCCGATATTCCTGCAGGCGCTCGGCGTCGCGCCACCCACCACCTATGCCACGCAACATCCCCATCGGTAACGGCGAGATGCTGGTCGCGTTCGACGACCTCTATCGCATCCGCGACCTGTATTGGCCCCACGTGGGCCAGCCCAACCACACCTGCGGTCACCTGCAGCGGTTCGGCGTGTGGGCCGATGGGGCCTTCTCATGGGTCGACAGCGCGGGATGGGTGCGCGAACTGCGCTACAAGCGCGACACCTTGGTGACGGAGGTGCGCCTGCGCCACGAGCGGCTGGGCCTCGAGCTGATCTGCCATGACGCGGTCGACTACTACAGTCCGGTCTTCTTCCGGAAGGTGACGGTGTGCGATCTGCTTGGGCGAGCGCGTGACGTTCGGCTGTTCTTCCACGCGGACCTTTCGGTGGCGGAAAGTCCCGTGGGCGACACCGTGGCCTACGACCCTGGCACCGGCGGCCTGGTGCACTACAAGGACGAGTGCTACTTCCTGTTCAACGGCTTGCACCCCGCCGGCTGGGGCATCGGCACCTGGGCCACGGGCCAGAAGCGCATCGGTGACGCCGAGGGCACTTGGCGTGACGCCGAGGACGGCCTGCTGAGCCGCAACGCGATCGCGCAGGGCAGCGTGGACAGCACGGTGGGACTGCACCTGAACGTGCCCGCTGGCGGCACCGAGCACTGCTTCTACTGGATCGCCTCGGGCAAGAGCTACGACGCGATCCGAGAGCTCGACGACAAGGTCCGACTGAAGACGCCGCAGCGCATGCTGGATCGCACCGAGGCCTATTGGCGCCTCTGGAGCCAGAAGGAGGCGGTGGCCAACGACCCGCTGCCGGACCATCTTTCCGACCTGCACCGCCGCAGCGCGCTGATCGTGCGCACGCAGATCGATCACGGCGGCGCGATCATCGCGGCCAACGACCACGACATCACGCACTTCGCAGGCGACACCTACTCGTACATGTGGCCGCGCGACGGCGCGCTGGTGTCCTACGCGCTCACGCTGGCCGGTCACAGCGAACTCAGCCGGAACTTCTTCAACTTCTGCGAGCGCGTGCGGCACGCCGACGGCTACTTCCTGCACAAGTACAACCCCACCGGCACGCTCGCGAGCAGCTGGCATCCGTGGCTCACCGAGAAGGGCCGATGGCTGCCGATCCAGCAAGACGAGACCGCACTGGTCACCTGGGCGCTGCGCAAGCACTTCCTGGCCTTCCGCGATGTGGAGTTCATCAAGACGCTCTACAACCCGCTGGTGGTCGAAACGGCCAACTGGATGCTGAGCTACCGCGATCACGCGGGACTGCCGCTGCCAAGCTGGGACCTGTGGGAGGAGCGCCGCGGCGTGCACCTGTTCACGGTGTGCGCCACGATCGGCGCGCTGCAGGCGGCCAGCAACTTCGCGGCCGACATGGGCGCCATGGACCGCGCCGCGGAGTTCGGCGAGGGCGCCGAGCGCATGCGCGGCGCGATGATCCGCCACCTGTGGGATCCCGAGCGCCGGCTCTTCGCGCGCACGGCGCACCCGCAGGAGGACGGCTCCTACCGGCTCGACTTCACGCTGGACGCCTCCGCCTACGCGCTGTTCGCGTTCGGGGCGCTCGAGGCGACTGACGCGCGCGTGACCAGTCACATGCGCGCGATCCGCGAACGGCTCTGGGTTCGCACCGAGGTCGGCGGCATCGCGCGCTATGAACGCGACACCTATCACCAGGTCGAGCGGCACGCGCTGCACGAGATTCCCGGCAACCCGTGGGTCATCTGCACGCTCTGGTACGCGCAGTGGCTCATCGCGCGTGCCTCGAACGAGGCGGAACTCCGCGAGGCGCTGGAGTATCTGGAGTGGGCGCGTTGGCGTGCTTCCCCCAGCGGCGTGCTCGCCGAGCAGTACGACCCCCACTCCGGAGCGCAGATCTCGGTGAGCCCGCTCACCTGGAGTCACGCCACTCTGATGACTGTGGTGACCCAGTACCGGCTGAAGCACGCCGCCCTGACCGGCTCGCCGGAGCAGCGGCAGGTGGACCTGACCGAGGAACCCGCCCGCCATCGCTTGCGCTGAATCGGGCCACGAGGCCTGATTTCAAGAGACATTGAAGGGTTCCCGACTGTCACGGGGGACTGAATCCATTGGGGACGACGGTCGAAGTCCCCAGTCATGCAATCGGCCCATCTTCAGGCTGCCGACGCTCTTGAATCCGTCTGCCGCGCCGTTGCGGAGTGGACTGTGGACCAGCATTGCGCCGCTGATGCCTCGCTGGAGAGCCGGTTCGGCCCGGAGTGCCGCCGCCTGTGGCGCGGCGACGTGCAGGCGCGTGTGGCGCATCTGGTCGAGGCGCTCGCCGCGGACGAGCCTGCCCTCTTTCTGGCCAGCGCCGCGTGGAGCCGTGCGGCCTTCCTGGCGCGTGACATGGGTGATGGGGACGTGCTGCGAAGCCTGCGTTGCCTGCGCGAGGTGATCACCGAGCATCTGCCGTCGACCGTGTCCGATCGAGCCGGAGCGATGATCGATCGCGCGATTCGCGAGGTCGAGGCGGGACCACACACACCCGAGAGTCCCTTGGAGCACATGGGCGACCAAGGGACGCTGGCGCGCCTCTTCCTGCTGCACCTCCTGCAGCGAGAGCGTGATCATGCGGAACGCATCGTGCAGGAGCAGATCGACGGCAACATGTCGCTGGCCGAGATCCACGAGCGAATCCTTGCGCCGGCGATGAACGAGATCGGCCACATGTGGCACATGCGCGAGGCCTCGATCGCAGACGAGCACTACTGCACGGCAAGCACGCTGGCGATCCTTGCCCGACTGCGTGGGCAGTACGAGCGTCGCACCTCCAACGGCATGCTGGCCGTCTCGTGCAGCAGCGGTGGCGACATGCACGATCTTGGCATCCGCATGATCAGCGACCTCATGGAACTCGACGGCTGGAACGTCGAGTGCCTGGGCGCGAACATGCCCTCCCACGAGGTGGCCGAGTCCGTCGGCGCCCAGCCGCATCGCGGTCCGGCGGACCTGCTGCTCGTGAGCGCGGGCACGCCACTGGCCGTCCGCGGCATCGCCAACCTGATCGCCACAGTACGGGCCGCGATGGGTAGCCAGTCACCCGCCGTGCTGGTGGGTGGCATGCCCTTCCACATGGCGCCGAATCTCTGGCGCACCGTGGGTGCGGACGGTTTCGCACCGCGCGCCAGCATGGCATCGACGGCCGGAGCCGAACTGGTCCGTGCCCGACGCGCCGGCGCTCGCGCCTGACGCCCGAACGATTCAGAGCATGTCCGCGGCGAGGCTCGCAAGCTCGCTGCGTTCGGTCTTGCTCATGGTCACGTGACCCGCGATGCGCTGGCCCTTCATGCGTTCGATCAGGTGCGCCAAGCCGTTGCTCGCGGCATCAAGGTACGGGTTGTCGATCTGGCCGATGTCGCCGGCCAGCACGATCTTCGTTCCCTCGCCCACGCGGCTCACGATCGTCTTCACCTCGTGGGGCGAGAGGTTCTGCGCCTCGTCCACGATCATGAACTGGTGCGGAATGCTGCGACCGCGGATGTAGGTCAGCGGCTCCATCACGAGCTTGCCGCCCGCCACGAGCTGGTCCATGCGCTGCTCCGCCGTGCGGCTGTCGGCCTCGGTGCCGCCGCCTCCGCGCGTGCTCAGCAAGTAGGACACGTTGTCGAAGATCGGCTGCATCCAGAGCGAGAGCTTCTCGTCCTTGTCGCCGGGCAGGTAGCCGATGTCGCGGCCGAGCGGCATGATCGGGCGCGCCACCAGCAGCTTGTCGAATCGCTCCTCGCGGAAGACCTTGTGCAGGCCTGCGGCAATCGCCATGAGCGTCTTGCCGGTGCCCGCAGGGCCAATCAGCGAGACCAGCCGCACCTCGTCATCGAGGAGCAGGTCGAGCGCCATGGTCTGCTGCAGGTTGCGCGCCATGATGCCGTAGACGGGCTTGCGCGGGCCGACCACCGGGATCAGATGGCCGGTGTCGGCGAGCACGCGCGCCAGACCCGTGTGACTCTCGTCGGCGTCGTCGGTGAGCGTGACGAACTGGTTCGCGACGAGGTCGTGCGCCTTGATCTCCATGCCTTCGGGCGTCTTCAGCACCAGACCTTCGAGTTGCTCCACGCTGAGCTGGCGCTCCTGATAGAGCTCGTCGATCGTCTCGCCCGGACACGACATGGTGGCGTAGCCGGAGTAGAGCCAGTCGGCGTCCACACGGTCGGCCTCGAAGTCCTCGCTGGGAATGCCCAGCGCGTCGCACTTCACGCGCGCATTGATGTCCTTGCTGATGAAGATCGTGCGGTTGCCACCCTCATGCAGGCGGTGCGCCACGCCCAGGATGCGGTTGTCGGCGCTGTCAAGGTCGAGCGCGAACGGTGTGGTGCGGTCGCAGCGCTCGATGCGGATGCAGCCACCCTGTTCATTCCAGATCACGCCTTCGAACAGGCGGCCGATGGAGCGCAACTTGTCGAGCGAGCGGATCACGGTGCGCGCGTTGCGGCCGGTCTCGTCGTTGTTCTTCTTGAACTGGTCGAGTTCCTCGATCACCTGCAGCGGGATCACGACCTCGTGCTCCTCGAACTTGTAGAGCGAGTTCGGATTGTGCAGCAGCACGTTGGTGTCCAGCACGAAGTGCTTCTTCGTGGCGGACCCCCCTGGCGTGCTGGACTGTGGCTTGGCGTGCGTGCTCGACTCGGACGTGGGCCGCTGTGCGGCATTCGGAGCGTGCTTCAAGGCGATGACCCCTGTGAAACCTGCGAACCCGAGACTCGAACCGATCCTCCTTGATCGGCTCGACCGACGGTGAAAGCGTCAATTCTAGGACTCGGAAAGTCAAGTTCAACCGACCTTCATGGAACGCGCATTTTCCATGCATTACACTTGCGGCATGAACCCCCTTGAATCCACAAATCCGGTGCTGGCCGACGGTCGCTTGGACAACGCCCTGCGCAACGCGCAGGCCACGCAGGCCCCGGCGACCGTAGGCGGCGTGGTGAACAAGACCTGCCTCAGCCTGGCGGTGGCGGTCGCCTTCGGCGCGATCGGCAATTCCGTGGTGAAGGCCAATCCGGGCCTGCTGGGTGTGGTGAACATCGTCAGTCTGGTCGCCTCGCTGGGCGTGGCCTTCGCGATGTATGGCCGCCCCGCGTGGGCCGCCGTGCTCACGCCGGTCTATGCCGCGGTGCAGGGCTTCTTCCTGGGTGCCGTGGCGCTGGTGCTGGACACCCTGCTGGCGCGCAACGGCGTGCGTCTTGCGGGCGGCGTGGCGTTGCAGGCCTTCCTGATGACGCTGGGCGTGTCGACGGCGTGCCTGCTGCTCTACCGCAGCGGCGCGGTCCGCATCACGCAGCGTGGCGCCTTCGTGCTGTGGTGCGCTGTGCTTGGCATCGCCATCACCTACCTGATCACGATGGTGCTCGGATTCTTCGGCGTCAACGTGCCCTTCCTGAGCCTGCCGACGCAGGCGGGTGCAAGTAGTGGCGCGTACATCGGCCTTGCCATCAACGGCGTGATCCTGGTGGTGGCAGCTCTCACGCTGGTCGCCGACATCCAGCAGGTCGACATGGCTGTGCGCGAGGGTTCGCCGGCCAGCGCGGAGTGGTACCTCGCCTACGGCCTTCTGGTCAGCCTGATCTGGATCTACATGGAGAGCCTGAAGATCGTCTACCGACTGGCGCTCATCTTCGGCGGCGGCAAGCGCGACTGATGGACACGCTCAGGGGTGAGTCTGGGGGCCTCGTCGCCAACGCGAACGGGGCGCGCCGCGCAATGGTGCTGGTCTGCCTGCTGCTCGCGACCTGGATCGCGATGATCCTTGTGGGCAGTTTCATCGGCATGGTCACCCTCGAGTACACGAACTTCGTGCATGGCCACGGGCCGTTCGATGCCACCGGAACGAACCGGGATGTCGCGGTGCACTTCGTATCAGGTTGGTGGGACGCGATCTGCTCTCTTGCACGCACCTACTCGTTCGAATTCTCTGCGCGTTCGGAGACTTGGATCGTGTGGCTCGCGACCATCTGCGCGCTCGTGGGCTGCGTCTCGCTCTCCGCGCCGCTCGTGGGCCTGCGTGCGCGCGCCGAGTCGGGCGTTCCGCTGAGCTGGGCCATCGCCGGCGGCGGCGTGCTCGGCGGAAGCCTGGGCGTTGGCGTCGTGCTGGTGCTGATCGATCTCCCCCGCATCGCCGCGTGGGAGGCCGGACATTCGCTTACAGGCGGGATGGTGTTCGTGACGTCGCTGATCGCCTGGATTGGCACCGGCGTCATCTGGTCGTGGGCGCTCCAGAACGCCGGGAAGGGCCCAAATCCCAACCGCATCGGTCGCTTCGTGCGCTGGCTTTTCGCGGGCACCTGCGTCGAGCTCGCGATCGCGGCACCGACCTTCGCGGTGGCTGCGCGACGCGACAGCTGCTTCTGCGGCTGGATGAGCTGGTGGTCGATCCTGATCGGCACGGTCACGCTCACCGTGCTCGGCGGCCCGATGCTGCTGCTGATGCTCACGCGGCGGGCGCGACTTGGATGGATCCGACGCGCGTGCGGGAACTGCGGCTACCCGGTGCGCACCGGCGCACATATGTGCCCGGAGTGCGGCGCCGGGATCCGCGGCAACGCACCCGCTAGCCTGCCCGCATGATCGGAGAACTCGCGCTCGCGCTCGAAGCCGTCGCTCCCTCACGCCTGGCCGCTGATTGGGACAAGGTCGGCATGCTGGTGGGTGACCCCTCGCGGACCCTGAAGCGCGCGCTGCTGTGCATCGACCTGACGGAGGAGACCCTCGCCGAGGCGATCCGCCGGAAATGTCAGGCGATCGTGGCCTACCACCCGCCGATCTTCGAACCGATCACGCGGCTGACCGCCTTGGAACCGCGCGGCGCGCTGCTGCTGCGCTGCATGGAGCACGGCATCGCGCTGTTCTCGCCACACACCGCGCTCGACGCGGTGCGCGGTGGCGTGACGGACTGGCTTGCGGAACAGCTTGGCTCGGGTGAGCGCTGGGCCATCGAGCCATCGGTCACCCCGCGCCCGGGCGAGGGACTGAAGATCGTCACCTTCGTGCCGGCCTACGCGTTGGGCGTGGTGCGTGACGCGATGGCGCGCGCCGGCGCAGGCACGATCGGCGCCTATCGCAAGTGCAGCTTCGAGCTCGTGGGCAGCGGAACCTTCGAGGGTGGCACTGGCTCGAAGCCGACCGAAGGCAAGCGCGGTCGATTCGAGCGAGTCGACGAGGTGCGTCTGGAGATGGTGTGCGAGCCGAGTGCGCAGGTGGCGGTGGTGCAGGCGATCCGCGCCGTGCATCCGTACGAGGAGGCTCCGATCGACGTGTTCCGGACGGAGTCACACCGTGACGCGACGCAGGGACATGGCCGTGTCGCGAGGCTCGATCGCCCGCTCACCTGCGCGCAGGTCGTGCGGAAGTTGCGTGGCGCGCTGCGACTTCCCGCTGGTGCAGTGCAGGTGGTCGAGTCGCTGCGCGCACGGAAGCACGCGCGCGTGGGGCTCGTGCCCGGCGCGGGCTTCAGCCTGATGGCGAAGGCGGCCGACGCGGGCTGCACACTGTTCGTGACAGGAGAGGCGAGGCACCACGACCAGCTCGCCGCGCGCGCGCGCGGTTGCGATCTGGTGCTTGCCGGGCACAGCCAGACGGAGCGGGGCTACCTGCCGCGTCTGGCTGCGAGTCTGCGACCACACCTGCCTGGCGTGGCCATCCAGATCAGTTCGTCCGACGCTCCACCCTTCCACGCGGCCTGAGCCGCAGTGCGCTCAACCCTTCTGGCCCTGCGCGGTCTCGCGCGCCAGCATCGCGGCGCCCAGCAGACCCGCGTCATCGCCGAGTTCGCTCGCCACGACCTCGCACTTGCGCAGACTGCTCGGGAAGACATGCGCCTCCACGGCCTCGCGCACGCGGTGCAGCCACGGCTTGCCGAGCGCCTCGGTCACGCCACCACCCAGGATGACCGTGGGCAGGCTGAGCACCGTGATGAGATTCGCGATCGAGAGTCCCAGCAGGTCCGCCGACGCGTTCACCACGCTGGTAACCAGCGGATCCCCCTTCTCGTAGCACTCGGCGATCACGCCGCTGCCAATGCTGGGCTCGGCCCCGTCCGCCTCGACCTTCAGGAACTCGCGCAGCATCGATTCCGGATAATGGCCGATCAGCATCATCATGCTGCGCACCATCGCGGTGCGACTGCAGTGCTCCTCGAGCTTGCGATGCCCTGGCCCTGCCCCCGGGAAGAGGATCACGTGCCCCACCTCGCCCGCCGTGTACAGCGGGCCACGCCAGAGCTGTCCGTTCAGGATGAGCCCGCCACCGATGCCGGTTCCCACCCACAGGGCGAGCAGATCACCGCGCCCCTTGCCGGCGCCCACGCGGCTCTCGCCGAATGCGGCGACGTTCACGTCGTTGTCGACCACCACCGCACGATCCAGCCGCTTCTCAAGCGCCTCGCGAAGGGGAAAGCGCTTCCAACCCAGATTGCCCGCGTGGATCACGACGCCCTTCTCCCAGTCCACGGCGCTTGGCGCGCCCACGCCGACGGCGGTGATGTCCTTCATCGGGATCTTCGCCTCGTCGCAGGCGCGCTCGATGCCATCGACCAGACGCGCAAGCACCTTGTCGCGGCCTTCCATCGCCTTGGTCTTGCGCTTGCAGCGGCCCAAGACGCGGCCCTTCTCATCCACCACGCCGATGGCCATGTTGGTGCCACCAAGGTCCACGCCGACGACCGGTCCTTCGTTTCGATCCTTGCCCATGGGTGCGCGCAGCGTAGCGCGGCCATGCGCAGCGTTACACTCGCCGCGATGAGCGAGGCGCATCCGCTGACGCCGAAGGAAGTGGCCCACGTGGCGAAGCTGGCACGACTCGCCGTGCCGGGCGATCGCGTCGAGGCGCTGCGCGGCCAGTTGGCCGGCGTGCTGGGTCACGTGGCCAAGTTGAAGGCGATCGACGTGGAGGGCGTGGAGCCGATGACTACGCCGTTCGACCAGTCCAACCGTCTCGATCCCGACGAGCCCGGTACCTGCCTGCCAATCCAGGAGCTTCTGAAGAACGCCCCTGCCGTCGAGGGGCGATACCTCGCCGTACCGAAGGTGCTGGCGGAGGACGCGGGCGGATGAACCTCTCCGACGCCACCGAGATCCGCGATGCCGTGCGCTCGCGCAAGGTGAAGGCGACCGAAGTGGTGTCGTCGCTGGTCGCCCGCGCCAAGGCCGCCAACGCGAAACTGAACGCCTTCCACGAGATTCTGGAGGAGGACGCGATGCGGCAGGCGGCCGCGGTCGACGCCGCGGTCGCGGCAGGCCGCGATCCGGGTCCGATGGCGGGCGTGCCCGTGGCCGTGAAGGACAACATCGCCACGCACGAGGGCCACACGACCTGCTCGAGTCGCATGCTCGAGAACTACCGTTCGCCGTTCGACGCCACCTGCGTCGAACGGTTGCGCGCGGCCGGCGCCGTGGTGATGGGCAAGACGAATCTGGACGAGTTCGCGATGGGATCCAGCAGCGAGCACTGCGCATGGGGCCCCGTGCGCAACCCGTGGGATCAGGCGCGCGTGCCAGGAGGCTCCAGCGGCGGCAGCGCGGCGGCAGCGGCGGCGGCGATCTGCGGCGTGGCCCTGGGCAGCGACACCGGCGGCAGCATTCGACAGCCGGCCTCGCTGTGCGGATGCGTGGGGTTCAAGCCGACCTACGGCCGCGTGAGCCGCTACGGACTTGTGGCGTTCGGAAGCAGTCTGGACCAGATCGGCCCGCTCGCACGCACGGTGCGCGACGCCGCCTTGACCTATGCGGTGATGGCGGGCGCAGATCCGCGCGACAGCACGAGCGCGCAGCGACCTGTCGAGGACCCGCTGCAGGATCTGGAGCGACCGATCGAAGGCCTGCGCGTCGGCGTGCCCACGCAATACATGAGCGACGCGAACGATCCACGCGTGAACACGCTCATCCAGTCGTCGCTCGATCGACTTCGGGGCGCCGGCGCGTCGATCGTACCGGTGGAACTTCCGCTGACCGACGTCGGCATCAGCACCTACTACGTGATCGCGCCCGCCGAGGCGAGCGCGAACCTCGCCCGCTTCGACGGCATCCGCTATGGACACCGCGCGCCCGCGCGTGCGGGCCAGTCGCTGGATGACCTATACGCGGAAAGCCGCGCGCAGGGTTTCGGTCCCGAGGTGCAGCGCCGAATCATGCTGGGCACCTACGTGCTCAGCGCCGGCTACTACGACGCCTACTACGGACGCGCGCTGAAGGTGCGCCGACGAATCAAGGCGGAGTTCGACCGCGCGTTCGAGACGTGCGACGTGATCGCCGGGCCCGCGAGCCCCACGCCCGCCTTCCGCCCAGGTGAACTCTCGGATCCGCTGCAGATGTACCTGTGCGACGTCTACACGGTGAACACGAACATCGCGGGCATTCCAGGCGTCAGCGTGCCGATCGGATTCGTGGAGGACGGTGGCACGCGGCTGCCGGTCGGCCTTCACCTGCAGGCGCCAGCCATGGCCGACGCTCGACTGCTGCGCGCCGCACGCATGGTGGAGTCGCTCCACGCAAGCGCCTGCGTGTCTGCGCCGATCTGACCAGTCACTGCGGTCGCAGGATCCGCGCCGCCGTTCGGAGTTCGCGATCGAACGCCTTGAGCACGCATCGCGCAAGCTCCTCCTGCTCGCCGAAGTTGCCCATCGAGACCTCGACCGCCGTCACGCCGGTCGCGTTGGAACCGATCACGCGCATGGATCCGGGCTGGTCACTGATGCTGCGCAGCACGAATGTGGCACCGATCACCACGCCGGAAGCGTCCGTCAGCCGATCCTGTCTCACCATCGCGACCTCGCAGCTCTTCACCGCCGCGATCACCGCGCTGCGCATGTCGGACCAGCGACCCGTCGCGCCCGCACGCGCGAACGGCTGTGGCTGCAACCCCGGCGGCTGCGCGGAGTCCATCGCCTCGATCGAGCGCGCCTGCTCTTCCGCGGTGAGCTGACGCGCGACCGTCGACGGCTCTCCCGGCATGCGCAGGTTGCTGTCGACCGTCATGACGTCTTTCGTGCAGGCGCTCAGGAGAAGCGCGGCAGGGATCGCGGCGAAACGGTTCACGGCTGCAACCTATCGGCCCGCGGGCGATCCTGCCGGGCGGCCCGGATCACGCGGAGCGCCGCCGCCGAGATCGCCTCGCCCGAAAGTCGATCCAGCCAGATTCGCCGAAGTCCCGCGCGCCTGCCGAATCTCGCCGCGTGCACGATGAAGCGGATCGCGCGATGGGTGGTCTGAAAGTCGAACCGTGCACAGGCGGCGTCGACATGAAGCGCCCCCGAGGCCTGACGAAGGGCTTGAGGCTCCATCCCAGCGGGTCCCGGCACCAGTGGAGGCGACAGGAGCCCCTGCCACAGGCCGGAGGCTCGATGCTCCATGGCGACGGTGCCGTCCCGCGCATCCACCAGTCCGTGCAGCACCACCGTCTGCCGCTTCGCCCCCGGCTTGGGAGGCGGCACGAGGTCCTGCGAACCTGCCTTGCGCGAAGCGCACATCGCGCGCAACGGGCATGTGTCGCAGCGCGGTGAGACGGGCGTGCAGACCGTCGCGCCAAGTTCCATCAGCGCCTCGTTGGTATGGCCGGGGTTTGCCGCAGCCTGCACGATGTGCGTCGCGGCGTTCCAGCACCACGCAAGGCCTGCGCGATCGATCGCGCTCGCCCGTCGATCCGCAAGGCGACTGACGACGCGTGCCACGTTGCCATCCACGATTGGTTCCGCTCTTCCAAACGCGATGCTCGCGATCGCGCCCGCGGTGTATCGCCCCACACCCGGCAACTCGCGAAGCGCGATCGGATCATCGGGAACCTTGCCGCCATGCACTGTGACGATCTGGCATGCGGCGGCGTGCAGGGATCGGGCACGCCGGTAATAACCGAGACCGCGCCAGCAGCGCAGCACCGACTCCACCGAGGAGCGAGCCATGGCTGCCGGATCGGGAAACCGTTCCATGAATTCCGGAAATCGCTCCGCGACGCGAACCACCTGCGTCTGCTGCAGAAGGATCTCGCTCACCAGCGTTGCCCAGGCAGATCGTCTCCGGCGCCACGGCAGATCCCGTGCCGCCTTCAAAAACCAGCGCTCCAAGGCTTTGGAGAGCCGGTTCGCCGCCGGCAGCGGCGGCTCTTTGGAAACGGGCGCAACCGTGGGGCCCGGCGATGCGGAGGCTGCCTTGCGACGTCCACCGGACCGGCGTACCCTACCCCACCTCTGTTTCGGCCCACGAGAACCGCGTCGCGAATCACCCATGGCCAAGCTGTTCTACACGCTCCAAGAGACTCTGACGAAGCTCGGTAAGGACCAGGAGGCTGTTGACGGCCTGGTGTCCGCCGGCAAGCTCCGGGAGTTCCGCGATCACGACAACAAGCTGATGTTCAAGCGCGAAGAGGTCGACCTGCTGCTGGCGGACGCCGCCGGAAGCGGCGAACTGGACCTCTCCGGAGTGTCGGCCGGCAGCGACAGTTTCGAGCTTGATCTCTCCGATTCCTCGGTCGATGACCGCGGTGGCACGGGCCGCTCCGCGAGCCCTGTCGGACTCGGTGGCGTCGAGGACAAGACTGACGACTCCCCCTTCGAGCTGGATCTGGCGGAAAGCGCCGCTGGCGCGGCCCCCGCGTCGGGCGGCGCCGGGGATCTCGACCTGGACCTTGATCTGGACAGCCCGAAGGCAGGCAGTGCGCCCGCCTTCGATCTGGACCTCGATGACGCCGATGGTGCCGGCAAGTCCGCTGGCAAGGCGGCCTCCGCGTCGATGTCTGGCATCGCGTCGCCCGCGGCGCATGATGACCTGACGCTTGAACTGGATCTGGGCGATGGCGGCAATGCCAGCAACCCGGGCGACAAGGCGGCATCGGCCTCCATGTCCGGCATCACCACGCCGGCCGCCCGCGAGGACATGACACTTGAGCTGGATCTTGGCGACGACGCGCCATCGCCCGCCGCGAAGGCCCCGTCGCGTCCGATGGCTGACAGCGTTGGCAGCGTCGCCGCGGCCTCCGCGGCCGGAGCGTCGGGCAGCCAGCTGGGACTCGACGGAAGCAACACGGGCGCCGCGCCGGACGGTTCCTCGATCTCGGACCGCATTGGACTGGACGGCGTCTCCTCGGGCAGTGGCCTGATGGACCTGACGAACGACAGCGAGAGCAGCTCGATCGGCGCCGCGCTCATGGACGAGGCCTTCTCGTCGGATGAGGGCGCCGAACTGCCGGCGAACGCAAGCGGCATCTTCGGTGGCGAATCGGGCGAAGGCGGCGAGAGCGGCGCGGGACTTGCGGCCGCCGCCGTCGGTGTGGCCGCTGGCGTCGTGGCCACGACCGGCAAGAAAGGCGCGGCGGCCGCGATCTTCACAAGCGGTCCCGCAGCGCCCGAGGTCTACAGCGGACCCTGGAGTGGCCTGGGCGTCGGCCTGCTGCTGCCAGCCAGCCTTGGCCTGATCGCGACAGCCGCGATCGTGGTCTCCAAGCAGCTGGGCGCACCGCCGGAACTTGCCGTCATGTATGCGAGCGACTGGGTGATGTACACCGGTGCGTTCGCCGGCATCATCGCAGTCAGCGGTGCGATCGGCTTCTTCGTCGGCAAGGCGACGGAGTGACGCTCGGGGCCACCCCGGCATGCTGAGCAGGAACGGTGCTGACCAGTGGATTCCCGCGACGCTCGTCGCGGTTCCCGTGATGCTTGGCTGCGCTTGGCTGGCGTTGCGAGGCGAAGCGGGCTGGTGGCTTCCCTTCGGGGTCACGGCCGTCGCATGGCTTGGATTCCTCGCGTTCTTCCGCGATCCATCGCGCACGCCCCCGCCCATGAGCGATCGCACGATGGTGAGCCCGGCCGACGGCCTTGTGAGCGCCGTGCTGCGCCAAGCCCAGCATGAGGCCGTCGATGGTCCCGCGCTGGTGATCCGCGTTTATCTGAGCGTTCTTGACGTGCACGTGAACCGCGTGCCCTGGAGCGGTCGCGTCCTGCAGCGATCGCATCGGCCCGGTCGCTACGTGGATGTCCGCGTGGCCGAGAGCGCGAAGGTCAACGAGAGCATGCTGCTGACCCTGCAGGCATCCGAGGGGTTCCGCTTCGGCGTGCGACTGGTGTCGGGTGCGGTGGCCCGACGCATCGCGTGCACGGCGCGGGTGGGTGACACGCTGAACCGTGGAGACCGCATGGGCATGATCAAGTTTGGATCGACCACCGAGCTGGTCGTGCCGGACGCGGAGTTCGAGTGCCTCGTGCAGGTCGGCGACCGCGTGCGCGGTGCGGAAACCGCGCTCGCGCGACGACGCTGATCAGTCCTGCCCCGGATCCTCGAAGTTGGAATCGGGATCCTCCGGCGGCTCAAGGAATCCATCCATGTCGGGCCAGGTCGGCGCACAGCGAAGATTCACGCGCTCGATGCGGCCAAGATGCTGTCCAAGGATCTGACGCACCGCATCCAGCGCGCTCTCGGCGGGCGCCGGTCGCGGACCCCGACCGCCCAGCACCAGGATCACGGCGTGGCAACTCCCGTCGCTGCGACATGGTGCCAGCATCGCCCAGCGACCTTCGAGTTCGTGCGCGTCATCGGACTGGCCCCATGAGGCGGCATCGGCCGTCGCCACCACGCCGCCCGAAATCATGTGTCCAGGCAGATGCAGTCGCTCCACCCGCGCCATGAATCGCACGGCGCAGTCACTGGTCGAACCGCGGCCGCCTCCGCAGGCCGCCAGGCCCACGCGCTGTCCGGGCCCCGCGAGCCAGACGGCCACGACCGCGTCGGGCAGGCAGGTGGCGATGAAATCGGTCGTCTCCCGCGCCGCATGCAACGGGTCCAGCTCGTTCCCGAGCGAGCGCCGAAGCGAGTCGAAACCTGCCGTGGCGGGCGTCTCGGCGTCGGTCGGAACCGACTCGATGAATTGCCGGAGGTCCCCTGCGGACCCGCGCGGATCCTGGACGCGCTGCACCAGCGAGCGCAACTGGCTGATGCGCTCCCTGCGCTCACGCGCCACGCGCGCCGATTGCACCGAGGCGCGCACCTCGCGCACGAATGCCGCAGCGGCCAGCGTGGAGGCCAATGCGCGCACGGACTCGTCCGAGGATGCGGCTGTCGTTCGGGCGTTCGCGCCACGTTCGCAACGATCTCCGATCAGCAGCATGCGCGTGCAAGGCGAAAGCCGACGCAACTGTTCCAGAGGTTCCGGTTCATCGAGGGCCGTCTCGGCCGCCACCAGCACCACGTCGATCACGCACTCCACCGAGCGAAGGAAGCCGCTTCGCGGGTCAGGCACCACCTCGACGCGATGGCCCTCGGCGACCAGCGCCTCCAGCCAGTCGGGCCAGCGCGCGGCGTCGCCGATGGCGAGCACCTGGCCGGAACCGGTTGCGGAAGTGGACGGATTCGATGCAGGGGTGTTTTCCACGGCCCCGGGAAGGTCGACCGGAAATGGGGGTCACTTCACTCCCCTCCGAGACGAATTCGCGGAATTCTCAGGCCGGTGATCCGTCTGCGCGCGCAACCTTGCGAAGTCGCCACAGACGCACGGCCTCGGCCTCCCGCGGATAGGTCGGCACCAGGGCCTCCGGAGGCGTGCACTGCCCGCGCTGCAGCATGGGAAGCCCCGCCGCCAGCACGGCCGACGCCTGAATCCGTAGTGGAAGTTGGCGGATGCCACGCCGTTCCGCGAGCGCACGCCACGAGGCTGGCAGGTGCGCGTCGGACACCAGCACGTTGCAGTCACCGGGCTGCCATGCGTCCACTTCGATCGATCGGCCTTCGACCGGCCCCTGCGCATCCGCCCTGGCGATCCAGGTCTCCTCACCCTTGGAGGCGAGCGCCACCCAGCACGCGTCGGTGGGTGCCAGATCGCCTGACAGGATCGCCGCAGCGCGCGCGCATGCGGCGCCGCTCACCTGCACCACGGGAACCTGCAGCGCCAGCGCGATCGCCTGCGCGGCCGCGTGTGCCATGCGAAGTCCCGTGAAACCGCCGGGGCCCGCGTTCAGCATCACGGCGCGCAGGTGCTCCGGCAGGCATCCCACACGGTCGATCAGTCTCTCGATCGCCGGCAGCAGATCCTCCCGGGTGCGGTCATCGGCTTCGACGACCTCCTCGTGCACGCCGGCGTCATGCGTGCGGATCGCGATTGATTGCGCGCGTTGGCTCGTCTCGATCGCCAGCACGAAGCCTTGATCAGTCATGCATCGAACCCATCGATGCCAGCGACACGGCGCTCGCCACGGCCTGCTCGGCGGTCGGCAGCGGCGCAGCCAGATCGAACGCAAGCACCGCGCCACGCTCATGATCGCTGTTCAGGATCACCACGCCAGGGAAAGGCGTCTCCGCGCCCTGCTCCACGTGCTTGTGTCCGAGCACGAAGAGCTTCACCGCCCATGCATCCGTCAGAGCCCGCACGGAGTCCTGTGTCTGCCCGCGTCCCCAGGTCATGGACCACGCCGATCCGGTGCGCGTGGTGAAATCCGTCTCGTCCAGCGCGCGATCCAGCACGCCCATGTCGAACTTCGGCATCGCGATCGGCGCCGGCAAGGAGTGCGCGCACAGCAGTCCACTTTCCGAGCGGATCGCGAGCGGCATCGCGCGGATGAAGTCGTTGATCGCCTCCTCGACCGTGCCTGCGTCCTCGCCGAAGCTCCATTCCAGGCCGTCACGGAACAGTTGCGTGCACTCCCCCGCACCCTTGCTCACGGGCTGCAGGAACGCCTGCGCGATCTCGTGATTGGCCAGCATCGGGTGCACCTGTCCAGAATGCTGCAGGCGAAGCGCCGCCACTTTCGCCAGCATGCGCCAACTCAGATCGGCACCGTGCGTCAGGCGCTCGCCATGGATCAGCTCATGCAGGATCAGGTGATGATCGGGCTTGTCCAGCTTCGCGAAGTCACACACCTTCTGGAAGTGGATCGGATGGTCGTGCAGGTCCCCGGTCGCGACAAGCCGACCGCGCGATGGAAGCATGACGCAGCAGCCGCGACGAAGAGGATCCTGCCGAAGAGACTGCGCAGCCTGCGTGAAGAGTTCAGCGGCGGCCTCGGCGTTCAGATGATCGACGGACGGCAGCTTCACGGGGTGGCCACCACCGCCACGAAACAGCGCACCACGCCGGTGCCTGTCTCGATCGTCACGGGCACATACGCGAAACCCTGCGCCTTCGTCGACAGCGTCATGCGGAACCGCACCATCGCGCGATCGCCGACACGCCGCGAGTCGAGCAGCTGCACATGCGCTTCCGGCGCCACGCACTGGGCCTTCAAGACCCGGTCCCAGTACGGGGTCTGCTGCTTGCCCCTCGGTGCGCTCGACTCCAGCTCGATCTCGAGGTCCTTCGCCTCACCGGGCTTCATGCGTCCGGCGACCACGATGCTCTCGGGCACGAAGGAGCCGCGTCGATCGACATCGGGGTCGAAGCGCGCACCGGTCGACTCGTTGCGGATCCGGATCGGTACGAGCGCGCAATCCGCCCGATCGGTCTCGACCACCATCCACTGCCGAAACTTGCCATCGGGCACCATGGTGAAGTCCCATCGCACCAGATAGTGGCTCCGCGGCGCGTCCTTCGTCGGGTCGAAATCCGCGAACTGCGGCGCGGCGCCATCCACGGCAAGCACACGGAAGGGCTTGCCATCGGTCGACGCGAACTCGATCGTTCCCGTGCGGTTGCCCTTCAGCGCGTCCACGAACGGCGGCGATGGCTGGACCGGCAAGGTCACGTCGCCATGCAGCTTGGCGACCAGCGGACGTGCGCCACCCTCCAGATTCACGAAGACCTTCGCGTCCTTCATGCCCGGCGTGCGCGGCGCATCCAGACTCGCCTGCAGCTCGATCTCGCCACCTGCGGGAATCTCCTTACCCGCGAGGTCCGACAGCGTGGTGCACTTGCAGCTCGGGATGGCGCTCACGATCTTCACGGGCGCGCTGCCGGTGTTGCGCAGCTTGAAAGTCCGCACCTGCGAGGATCCCGGGGGAATCCTGCCAAGATCATGTTCCGCCGGCTCAATCACCACGGGAGACGCCGCCGCCGCCGACGGCGCGGCAGCCGGAGCCTGTGACCAGGCCGCCGAGCCAAGCGCGAGAACCGTCGTCAGGATCGCAGGCGCGAATCGCATGACGGAAGTCTATGGGTTCGTCACGGACTGTCCGAGCGCCGCCTGAAGTCCCTCCATCGCCTTCCATGCGCGCCGCTGCGCAGCCTCCATACGCACCACGGCGGCCGCCACGCGAGCGGTGTCGCGATCACGCACGGCTTCGGCCAGCAGAGGCAGCATGCACGGGGCGTAGCCGTCATCACGATCGCTCGCGGCGATGAGACTGCGGAACCACGGACGACCGTCCAGCCCTGCCGGATCGATGAACGCCTGCAGGAACGCATGCATGCCAGCTTGAAGCTCGCCCGCGTTCGCGACCGACGCAGATCGATCCAGCATGGCATCGATCCTCGCGCCCTGATCCACGATCGCCTGGAACCCCGGCCGCAGGCGCTCCAGTTGCGCGCGCATGGCCGGATCCGGCGATGCCGCGATCACGCCATCGAGATGTCGAAGGCACGCCGCGCCCACCGGTGCCACGCGCCAGGTCGGTCGGTCCGATTGCGCCACCAGCCCCGCCATCGCCAACGCGATGCGCGTGACCATGGCGGGACTCGCGTAGTCCGCCCCCACGGTGGCGCGATACCACGTGACCGTGTCGTAATTGCTGTGGTAGCTGGTTCCCGGCGAGCCGCCCGCGCCGATCGAGACGCTGGGCACACCGGCCCGACACACGAACGCGATGTGGTCGCTGCCGCCGCCGAGGCTTCCGAAGCGGATTCCATCCGGTGAAACCTTGGTCATGCGTTCGCGCACCGTCTCCGCAGGCTCCATCGAGGCCATTGCGATGCCGGTCGCCTCGCGTGCGACCGTGTCGAGTTCCGGCGAGATCGAGAGCCCCGGGTTCGGGCCCATCGCGGCCATGTCCAGATTCACGTACAGCAGCGCGTCGCGCGAAAGCGTGGCCTCGGTCGCCTCGCACCACTCGGTGCTTCCGATGATGCCGAACTCCTCGGCGCCCCAAGCGGCGAAACGCAGCGTGCGTGAAGGTCGCATGCCCACACGAGCCGCCTCGGCCGCGCAGCGGGCCGCCTCCAGCAGACACATGGTGCCCGCAGCCGGATCGGCCGAACCGAAGCCCCACGCATCGTGATGGCAGCCCAGCATCACAAACTCGTTCGAGTTCGAAGTCCCCTTCAGTGTGGCGATGACGTTCGCCGACTCACCGACGAATCGTTCCTGTTCGACCATGAGCCGCACACGGAGCGCGTCGCCGCCTTCCAGCCGGTACGGCATCGCGAGTCCGCCGCGCCACGACTCGGGCACTTCGGGGCCCTGGAATCGCGCAAGGATCATGCCCGCGGCGCCGTATCCGATCGGCTGCACCGGAATGCGGGGCAGATCCAGCGTGGAGGGGTCGAGCCGAGTGGCTGCATCCGACGCGAAGACTCCCGGCGTGCCAGGATCGCCGGGATAGGGAAGCGTGTTCAACGTGCCACGCTGGATGCAGGCGTCGTTTGCCCAGCCGCCGCCTTCGGGCCACACCTGGCCCTTCGTGAACCCGGAGTCCGCCGGGTCCGTGTACAGGATCACGCCTGCGGCTCCCTGCTCCTGCGCGAAACGCGCCTTGTAGCCACGAAAGCACCGACCGTAGCGCACCAGCACGATCTTGCCGCGCACCTCGATGCCAAGCTTGCGCAGCTCGTCGTAGTCCTCTCGCAGTCCGTAATTCGCGTAGACCACCGGCGCGGTGACGTCACCGGATCCACTGAAGGCGTTCCAGCCGTAGGTCAGGTCGGGGTGAGCCGTCGATGGATCCGCAAGCAGGTCGCGCTCGTCGATCGGAAGCGCCAGCACGCCTCGCGAGGGCTGCGACGGCCCCGTGGCTCCCACGATCTCCAGCGCGGCACGCACGGGCCGGCTCAGCAGGCTTCGGAAACGGTGCACCTCGACCTCCAGACCCATCGCCACGAATGCCGCGCGGATGCGCTCGATCTGGCGCGCGTCGCCGGGCGTGCCCGCGACATGCGGCTCGGAAGCCAGCAGTTCATGGAAGCGCGCGAGGTCGGCGGGCGATACCAGTGCACCCACGGATCGCGCGTAGTCCTTGCTGCCGCCGTCACCGCGTGCGAAGCCGACCACCGCAAGCATCGACACGAGAGCGACGAGGCACGCGCGCATGACGGTTCAGTGCGCCTTCGCGGGTGCCTTGTCCTGCCCGAACACCTCGGGCCACGGATTCACCGAGTGACAGGCGCGCCCCGTGCGCTCCACGTAGTCCTGGTGATAGGCCTCGGCCGACCAGAATCGCTTCGCGGGCTCGATCACCGTGACGATCTTGCGGCCCACGTACTTCGGGCTCGACTGCAGCGAGAGCTTGAAGGCTTCCGCCTCACGCTGCTGCTCCGCGTCGGTCGTGAAGACGGCGCTGCGGTACTGGTCGCCCACATCAGGCCCCTGACGATCCAGCTGCGTCGGATCATGCATCCGGAAGAACCCGTCGAGCAGCTGCCGATAGGTCACCTTCGCCGGGTCGTACAGCACCTTCACCGCCTCGGCGTGGCCCGTGCCATGCCCGCACACATCCTCATAGGTCGGTGCATCGGTCGATCCGTTCATGTAGCCGCTCTCCACACCCGCCACGCCGGGGCACTCCTGAAAGCGGTGCTCGATGCCCCAGAAGCAGCCGCCGGCGAAGTAGGCCGTCTTGAGCGGAAGCGGCTGGCTCGCGATCGGAATCGGTTGGCCCTTCTCGATGAAGATCAGCGCCGCGGAATTCAGGCAGTAGCGCAGGCCCGTCGGTCGCGGGCCGTCCTCGAACACGTGTCCCAGGTGTGCGGCGCATCGCGCACACTCGATCTCGATGCGTTCCATGCCATGGCTCTCGTCCTTCACGTAGGCCACATGGTCCTTGTCGAAGGGCATGAAGAAGCTCGGCCATCCGGTGCCCGAGTTGAACTTGTGCTCGCTCGCGAAGAGCGGAAGTCCGCAGACCACGCAGGCGTAGAAGCCGTCCTTCTTGTTGTCGAGCAGGTTGCCGCAGAACGCGGCCTCGGTGCCTGACTTCTGCGTCACGCGGTACTGCTCGGGGGTGAGGTTCTTGGCCAGGCGCTCCACCTCGGCAGCCGGAAGGCGTGCGATCGCGTAACCGGACCGTGAGATCGTTCGTGCGGGCTGTGACATGGGGGCTTCCTTGGGTGAATCCTGCGACTGCATGGCTGCCACGCAGACCGCGCCGGCCGCCATTGAAATCAGGCCAAGCAGGATCAGGGATCGCGGTCGCATGAGGATTGGATCGTATGCCTACACCCACGCGGTGGTGCGAGTCGACTTGGGAATAGACTGCGCGCGGATGCCTCGTCCCTCCCGCCTTTCCGCCTTCTCCGGACCGCTTCTGCTGGCAAGTCTGCTGTGCGCAGGCTGTCGAACGCCCCCTGCACCGGAGATTCCGACGTACGCCGGCGAGCCGAAGGTCGGTTCGGTGACCCGGCCGAGTCTGCCGCGCAAGGTGCTGCCGCTGCGTCAGGCGCACGCACTGCTTTCCGAGCCTGAACCGTCGCAAGGCAGTTTTGGTCAGGCCGTGGCCTGCTCGGGTAGCACGATCGTCGTCGGTGCGCCCAAGGCGGGACCCTCGGGCAAGGTGTGGATCTACGACGCTGAACATCTCGACAAGCCCGCGATCTGCCTGCTGCCACCTCCCGACGCCAGCAAGGAGCGTTTCGGAAGCGCGGTCGCGATCTCGCCGAACGGAGACCGCGTCGCCGTGGGTTCTCCGAACGCGACCATCGGGGGCGTGCGTGAACTTGGGCGCGTCAACCTGTGGCGCCGCGAGGGCGAGGCATGGGTTCACGAGCGTGCCTTCACGGACCCGGACACCTCGAGCGAATTCCAGCACTTCGGCGCAAGCGTCGCGTTGGATGGCGAATGCCTGATCGTGGGCGCGCCCGACGCAAGCATGACCGTGACCGATGACGTGCTGAAGACCCGCTTCCGAAGGGAACGGCCGGATCCTGGTGCCCCCATGCTGAAGGAGCCACCGGAGCCGATCGTCGAGACGTTCGAGGAGCCGTCGATCCGACAGCACTTCATCCGCGAAGGGGCCGTGCTGGTCTGGCAACTCGACAAGGCCGGCGCGTGGAATGGACCCGAATACTGTCTCCTGACGCGTGGCAGGCCCATGGCCAGGTTCGGAACGGCGATCGCGCATGACGGGACCCAGACCGTCATCAGCGCCCCGCCACAGATGACCAGGTACGGCATTGAGGGTGGAACCATCTCGGTGTTCATCCGGCGCCCGAAAGCGCCATGGCGACCGAACGCGAATGCGGTCATCGCGCCGGAGGAGGCCGAAGCCTCGGACCTGTTCGGCACCGCGATCGCCACGGCGCCCGGACTCGCGGTATCCGGAATCCCGAACGCGAACACGCCGCTGGCGGTGGATGCTGGGCGCGTACTGGTGTTCCAGCAGAACGTGGCGACACGTCTCTGGATCGAGAGTGCTCCGCTGGAATCCCCGGCACCCGAGGTCGGCTCCAGCTTCGGGAGGGCCGTCGCCGTCTGGGGTGACCTCGTCGTGGTTGGCCAACCCTCGGCAGCGCGTGTTCACGGATCAGGCACCGTGTTCGCGTTCGAGAAGCGCGCGCAATCCTCGCCGCCCACCGAAACGCAGCTCGATGGAATGAATGACCTGGCGCTTCGGAAGCGACTGGGCCGATCGGCGCAGCGCGGCACGACTTGGGAGGCGACCGAGGAGTGGGCTGCACCCGCGATCGCGCGCATGGAGAACTTTGGACAATCCGTCGCGACATCTCCGGCCTGGGCGGTGGTCGGAGCACCGGCCACGAGTGGCCAAAAGAGTCACGTGGTGCTGTACCGAAAGTCGTCGGCGATCTATCGGGAACCGACACCGCCATCACCATCGGAATCGAGCCCGGTCGTGGAGAAGGCCTCCGAGCCGCCCGTCACGCCCGAGGAAACTGCGCCAGAACCCCAGTCGAGGCCCTCTTTCGAGCCTCCCGCTACGTACCCCAGCTCTTCGCTATAGTGTTTGCCCGTCGGACAGGTGTCCGAGCGGTTGAAGGAGCAGCATTGGAAATGCTGTATACGGGTAACCGTATCGCGGGTTCGAATCCCGCCCTGTCCGCTTTTGGCGGCGCTCCGTTCGCCGCCTGAACCGACGAATCCCCGTCGACCCTCGTGGCGTCGGGCACATCTCGCGGGCTGTAGCGCAGCTTGGTAGCGCGTTTGACTGGGGGTCAAAAGGTCGCAGGTTCAAATCCTGTCAGCCCGACTCCACTCGAAAGGGAAGGCCATGCGGCCTTCCCTTTCTCGCTTCGTTCGCGCTGACGCGGTCACGCTGCGCATGCCCGCCGCTCCGCGAAGATTTCAAATCCTGCATGCCACACTCGGGATTCACGACGTCCGCTGCCCGGACTCGATCGGTTCCACACGACAACAGCGCCAGCACCCGCAGCGAGAGCAATGCAGCAGTTTGGAGGGCGTGCCAGATGCTCCGATCCGGATGCCCGGATACGGGAAGCGCAGGCCGCACGAGAGGCATCGCGCGGTCCAGTTCCGCTGCGAGCGCTTCACCAACGATCGAATCAGGCCGCCCATGCGGCCCGCAGTCTACTGCCCCTGCGCCATGCTGAAGCCGGGCTTGCCGTCGAACGTACGCAACAGTTCGTAGCTGCAGACGACGTACTTCGCGGCGATGCGCTGCAGCAGGTCGATCGTCTGAGGCTGCGCCACCGCAGCACCTTCCACACGCTCGAATCGCGCGCGCCAGTAGTCCACGCAATCGGTGTACACGCTCCCCGTCGGCCACACCTGCGTGCCTCGGTTCGAGATCAGCTTCAGCCGGAACGACGTGCCCTGCACGAGTTCCTGCAGGCGCTTCGCGAGCTCGTGGCAGCCTTCGGCCGCGTCGAGATAGACGTCCGCGCCCACCACCTCGGTCTTGCCCGGGCCGAAGGTGTGCACCGCCGCCGCTCTGAAGGGCTTCACCGGTGCCTTGAAGGTGACGCGATCCTCGGCGTCGGGCACCGCGGCGATCAGGCCGGGCTTCTGGCCAAGTCGCTTCGCCACCTCGTGCACGAAGTCCATCGTGCCCAGCGCCGGCTTGGCTGCATCGCCGAAGTCACCCGTACGCACCCCCTGCTCCAGCGAGGCCAGCAGCGCGTTCTCCAGGCGCGACGCCGTGCCCAACATGCCCACGTGGCGCAGCAGCATGATGGTGCTCAGGATGAGCGAGCACGGATTCGCGATGCCCTTGCCGGCGATGTCGGGCGCCGTACCGTGCACCGCCTCGAAGATGCTGATGTGGTTGCCGATGTTGGCGCTTGGCGCAAAGCCCAGACCGCCCACCAGGCCCGCGGCAAGATCGCTCACGATGTCACCCTGCAGGTTCGGCAGCACGATCATGCGGTACTGCTGCGGCTTCATCACCAGATTCATGCAGAGCGCGTCCACGATCACGTCCGCCGTCTCGATCTCGGGGTACTCCGCGGCCACGGCCTTGAAGCGCTCAAGGAACAGGCCGTCGGTCATTTTCATGATGTTGGCCTTGTGGCCACAGTGCACCTTCTTGATGCCCACGCGCCGCGCCGTCTCGAACGCGAAGCGGTGCACCGCGTCGCTGCCAGGCGCACTGATCAGGCGCTTGCACTGCACCACGTCGTTGCTGAGCCGATGCTCGATGCCGCCGTAGGTGTCCTCGATGTTCTCGCGCACGATGAAGAAGTCCACGCTCACGCCGCTGCGGCTGTAGGGCGTCATCACGCCCGGCAGCGTGCGGAAGTGGCGCAGATTCGCGAAGGCGTTCCAGATCTTGCGCACCGTCACGTTGATCGACTTGCCGCCGCCGCTCTTGGGAGTCTCCATGGGCCCCTTCAGCAGCAGGCCGCAGGCCTCGACCATCTCGATCGCCGCGTTCGTCATGCCGCGCGTCTCGCCGCGATCGAAGCAGTGCTTGCCCATCTCCACCACCACGAACTCGATCGCCTGCGAGCCACCCGCCGCCTTCAGCAGCTCGAGCGTGGCGTTCATGATCTCGGGGCCGATTCCGTCTCCGGGGGCAAGAGCGATGCGCATGAGGTCTCCTTGGGGTCAAGAAGCGTAACCGCGTCACGCGAGCGGCATCAGCCCCGTGGCCGCGGCACCAGAATCAGCGCCGCGACAGCGACAAGCCCGGTCTGTGCTGCGTAGGCCACCTCGCTCGTGCGATGCGCCACATCCAGCGCGGAACGCGCCGTGGCAGCCCGTGCCTGATCGTCGGACACAAGCGCCTCGGTGCGCTCAACGGCACGGTCGGCGATGGTCCGGGCGAGCGCGAGTTGCGCGGCACCGATCGCGCCCGCGATCACGAGTCCCGCCGCAGCCCATCGCAGCCGCCGGGCTCCCGGACCGCCGACACGCGCTCTTCGAATCAGGAGCCACGCGCCAGCCGGACCCACCACCAGCCCCAGCATGAACACCGCGAGGAAAGCCGGCTGCGCCAGCACGCCTGCAAGCACACGCCCCGTCTCCTCCGCATCCAGCATGCGCGTGTCACGCGAGGCGAACTGCACCCCCGCGCGCTTCAACGCCATGAACAGCCACGCCGCGTTCGCGCCAGCTCCGATCAGGAGCGACAGCCACCCGCCGATGAGCAGCCCAGCCAGGAACGGCGGTCGAGCCACGGTCTGCGCTTCGGATGAAGGCTGCACCGGCTCATTCTAGGGTGCTGCGCGCGAACCCTCACTCGAGGAACATCTGGTTCGCGGCACACATCGCGTCGAACCGCGTACGGAAGATCTCGACGAGCTCCGGATCGAAGTGACTGCCGGATTCGGACACGATGGTCTCCAGGACGCGCTCGGGCGGCCACGGATCCTTGTACACACGCCGGGACATGAGCGCGTCGAACACGTCGGCCAGCGCCACGCAACGCGCGAAGATCGGTATCTCCGAACCTACCGGAGCGGGTACATCCTCGGGTCGCCGGCCCAGGCGTCCCAGCTCCGCCACGATCGTCTGGTGCGACGGGTAGCCGTGCCCGTCCCAACGCGACTGGTGATACAGGATCACGTCAGCCGTGGCCTCGTCGAGCGCCGTGGAGAGCCCGTCGAGAGTGCGTGCGCCATGCACCGGATGCAGTTCCATCACCGCGCGCTCAGGCGGATCCAGCTTGGCAGGCTTCTTCAGGATCGCGTCCGGGATGGCGACCTTGCCAAGATCATGCAGCATCGCTGCGGTGCGCAGCAGATCGAGCTTCCGCTCCATCTCACGCTCAGGCATCGAGCGACGCTCCGCCCACGCCTGGTACAGCAACGCCGCGACTTCCGCCACACGCTTGACGTGCGCGCCAGTCTCCTTCGGATCACGCATCTCGGCAAGCCGCATCATGCGCAGCACCATCGATCGGCCCAGCTGCGAGCGCTCCAGCGCCATCGCGGCAAGACCGGCGAAGTGCTGTGCCAGTTTCCGATCGTCGTCGGTGAAATCGCGACCGTGGTGCGCTCCCTGAGCCCGCGGATTGATCAGCTGCAGCACGCCCAGCAGGCGATGCGCCGAATCCCGCAGCGCGACCGCAAGCACCGCCCGCGTGTGGTACCCGGTGGCCTCGTCGAACGAACGGTTGAATCGGAACGGCACGTCGGCCGGCAGGTCGTATGCGTCCTTCACGATCACCAGACCGTCCACGGCACCGGCGCCCGCGATGCTGGCGCGGTCGATCGGAAGATGCACCGGACTGCGCTTGGGATCGGGAAAACGCGTCTCGACGTTCAGCACGTCGTTCTGCGCGTAGGTGAAGACCAGCCGATCTCCATCTCGGAGCAGGATGCTGCCGGCCTCGCAGCCGAAGGCGCCGCGCGCCTCCGCCAACAGGCGCTTCAGCAGCATGTCCAGATCCTGGAGCATGTGCAGATCCGCCCCTATGCGGTTCAGCGTCTCCAGGCGGAGCGACAGGTCCGTCTGCAGGCGCGCATTCAGCGCGGCCAGTTCCAGCGTCCGCTCCTGAAGCAGCTTCTCCGCCTGCTCGCGCGCCAGCAGCTGCCGCTCGGCTCGCTGGTTCGCGGCCTCGGCCTCGTCGAGCAGCCGCACCTGCGTGGCGACCATCTCCGACTGGCGCACCGCGTGTCGCACGCGCACCACAAACTCGGCCTGCGACGGCATCTTCACGATGTAGTCGAACGCGCCCGCGTCGAATGCCGCCGCCTTGTGCTCGGGACGCTCATCCACGGACAGCATGATGATCTGCACGCCGGGCAGATCCCGACACGCCACGTATCGGGCGACGAGCGCAAGACCATTCCCGTCCGCCAGCACCATGTCCTGCAGGATGACGTTCGGCTTCAGGCGCACAGCCGCATCCAGTGCGTCGGCGAAGGTGGCGACCGTGTGCACCTCCCACTTCGGTCGGCTCGCAAGCATCGAGCGAACCGCCGCGACGACCGTCGGCTGATCATCAACCACAAGGATGGTCGCGCGGTCCTCGTCTGGGGGCACATGCATGGGGAGTTCGGCCGGCCCGCTCACGCCCGTCGTCGGGTCAAGCGCATGCCTACCGATTCTGCGAGCATACCCATGGACCGAATCATGGATGCCGCCCTGCAGGGAATCCTGGTGATCGACAAGCCGCTCGGCATGACGAGCATGCGTGCGGTGGAGCGCGTGCGCCGCGCCTTGGGCGGCGCCAAGGCCGGTCATGCCGGAACGCTGGATCCCCTGGCGACCGGCGTGCTGATCGTGGCGATCGGTCGCGCGACCAAGCAGATCCCCTTTCTCATGGGACTCGAGAAGCGCTACGAGACCGAGATCGATCTGAGCGCCACCACCGCCACGCTGGACACCGAGGGTGAGCGCGTACCTGCGGCTTGCGACGGGCCCCCGCCCTCGCGCGAGCAGGTGCTTGCGGCGCTGGAATCCTTCCGCGGCACCTTTGCGCAGGCGCCACCGGCCTTCAGCGCCATCAAGATCCAGGGCCGTCGCGCCTACGACCTGGCACGCAAGGGCGACGCGGTGGAGCCGCAGCCTCGTGACGTGACCGTGCACGCGCTGGATCTGCTGGATTACGCATGGCCGGTCGCGCGACTCTCGATCCGCTGCGCGAAGGGGTTCTACGTGCGCAGTCTGGCGCGCGACCTGGCGCTTCGCCTTGGAACTCTGGGCCACTGCCTGTCGATCCGGCGCACCGCGATCGGTCCCTACGACCTTTCGATGGCGATGCCGCTCAAGGACGATCCGCAGGGGCTGGAGCAGGCGATCCGCCCGTTTTCGCCGCCGGCCGATTCGCGGTGAACAGCAGCAGCGCCATGCCTGCCAGCAGCAGCACGTCCGCCACGTTGAACACCCACGGGAAGAGTTCACCGCTTCCACCGGGCCACCGCAGCCCGAAGGGAAGGTTCCAGCGCGGCGTCATGTGCAGGAAGTCGCGCACCGCGCCGAACGCCAGACGGTCGTAGAGATTCCCCAGTCCGCCCGCCAGCACCAGCGCGATGCCGACATGCGCCCAACGCGCGCTCCTCGTGGTCCACCAGCCGAACACGCCGACCGCCGCGACGACGGCCACCACCGTGAAGGCGATGAACACCGGTCTTCGCTGCTGTCCCAGACCGAAAACCGCGCCATGGTTCAGCACGAGCCGGAAGTCCAGCAGATCACCGGGCAGTGCGCGAACGCCCTGATGCCACGGCAATCGGTACGAGGGATTGCCCGCGATCTCGTCGTAGGGAAGTTCCACCGGCTGCCCCGCGACGGTTCGAAACGCCCATGCCTTCGTGGCCAGATCCATCGTGAGGCCCGACAGCGTGATCGCCACAAGCAGCACCCAGCACCCGGCACATCGCCAGGCGGGCCGATCGGACGGAGCCGGCTGCCCGGCGGGCGCACTCACCGCGCGACGCCGCGCTCGACCAGCCGAGCGGCCTCCACCGTGTACTTCGCCAGCGGATTCGCGTCCAGACGCGCCTTCGGGATGGGCTTGCCGGTGATCTGGCAGACGCCGTAGATCCGATCTGTGATGCGCTGCAGCGCGGCGTCGATCTCAGCCAGCTTCTCACGGTCGCTTGCGGCCATGTTCAGCGCGAACTCCTGATCGAACGTGTCGGTGCCCACGTCGGCCATGTGCAACGGCATGTTGCTCAAGTTGCCGCCACTCGAGCGCAGCGCCTCGTCCTCCAGGCTGTCCACACGGCCCACAAGTTCCATGCGGCTGCGCCGCAGGACCTCGCGGTACCCCTCGAGTTCCTTGGCGGAGAGCTTGGTACGGATCTCGGAGACATCGATCGCCTCCTCGGCGGCCTTCGCCTTCGCGGCGGCTACCAAGGCCTTGGAGGACTTCTTCGTGGTCGGCACGTTCTTGCCGCTCAGCATGCGCACGCGACGGCCATTCACCATCACGTAGCCCGAGCTGTCGGCCTTCTGCTGCACGGCCACCGCAGCCACGCTGAGCGCGGTCGCGTAGTCGATCTTCGGCGTCTTCTTGCCCTTCTCCTCGACCGGCTCCTTCTTCGGCATCGGACGCGGCGCGTTCTTGCCGATGGGCGGTGGCGGTACGCGATTCGGATGCTTCTTCGTCGGCGGTGGAGGCGACGACGGCACCACCGACACGGCGGGCTTCGCGGTGTTGATCGGCTTCATGCCACCCGACAGCGGCTTCATGCCCGCCTTCGCGGCCTTCTTGGAGGACTTGGCGGACTTGGCGGTTGCCTTCGCCTTGGGGGCGGACTTCTTGATTGGCTTCTTGGAGGGCACGCGAGTCTTCGTGGGGTGGGGGGTGACGGGTTGGAGTGCCGGAGCACGCGGCTCCAGGCCTCGGCCCGGGAGACCCGGAATTGTCCGGGGACAGGGAGGCTGCGTCAATCGACCCGGATGGAGGGCGCCGCCAGGGGCAAAAAGCGAAAACCCCCGGCGAAAAGGGGCGCCGGGGGTTTTGGCCGAAAAGGGGGTCGGCCACTCGCTTGCCAGGAACCTGTCAACAACCACGGGCTCCGGCACGAGGAGCAACGCGATGCACGCTTGCACCCCCTCACGCAAGTTCAACTTTTTGCCGGGCCAGCGCACGGCACTCCTGACGGAATCGGATCAGGGCCTGCCTGCCCAGGCCGACCGAGCGCACCACCTTGATCGCAACCCGCGCGCCCGAGATCCCGTTGCGTGCCGCATGGACGCTTCCCACGCCACCGGACCCAAGCAGCGACTCCACCTCGGCGCGGATGCCGGGGTCGGGGCATGCGAAATCCAGGAACTTGCCGCGCTGGGCGTCTGGCAGCCCGGGCACCGCGTCGAACATGGCGCGCACGATCGACCAGCGATCCTTGTTCAGCATCTCGAGCGTCATGCCGCGTCCTCCGCGACCATCGACTTCAGGCCGACGTCGTACTCGCGCTCCAGCCACGCGCGCGCCAGGCGCCAGTCGCGTTCGGCCGTGGCGACCGCCACGTCAAGCATGCGCGCCACCTGATCCATTGGAAGGCCGCCGAAGATCCGCAATTCGGCAACCTGTGCACTCCGGGGATCGTCCTTCGAAAGTTGCTGCAGCGCGTCCTCGAGCGCCAGCACCCCACCCACCTCGACCGACGGTTCCACGGGCTGGAACTCATCCACCGAGCCCTTCCACGCCACGCCACCGCGCTTCTTGCTGCGGCGGCGTCGGGCATGATCGACCAGCACCGACCGAAGCACGGTCGCGGCGGTGGCCAGGAAGTGATCCTCATCCTTGAAGTCCGTCGACTTGCGCTCGGCCAACTTCACGAACGCCTCGTGCAACACAGCGGTCGGCTGCAGGGTGTGGCCTGCCGGCTGCGACTGCATGCACATGGAGCTGAGCTCCTTGAGCCGGCCGTAGATGCTCTCGAAGAGCTGGGGGTTGTGAAGGATGTGCCGCACGGGTGTCGGACACGAGCCACTCCAGGTTCAGATCAGGAGCAGCCCAAACACGCATCTAGGCGTCGCCAGATCAGGCGCACCCTTGTCCCACACCCCTCGATATTCCCCTTTGTGGACCCCGCTCTGAGACCCGACCTATCCCCGGATCGGTCGAAGACCTCAACAAGACATCTGCTGTCCATCGCGATTCATCGCGAAAGAATCGTGTTTCGTGCCCTCAATGCGCGACGGAACCAATCGCCCGGAACTTCTCGAATCGAAGCCTGACAAGGGTTTCCGGCGCCAATCGCTGTAATTCTCGTACCGAGTCAACGATCCACGATTGCAATCGCTCCGCCGTGGCCTGCGGATTGCGGTGGGCCCCGCCGTGCGGCTCTGGAATCACCGCGTCGACGAGGCCGTTTCGCAGGTTCGCCTCAGCGGTCAGCGCCAGCGCGGTCGCTGCGGCCGTGTTGGTCTGCTCGTTCGCCTTCTTCCAGAGAATCGCGGCGCAGCCTTCCGGACTGATCACCGAGTACCAGCTGTACTGCAGCATGGCCACACGGTCGCCCACGCCGATGCCAAGTGCCCCGCCGCTGCCGCCCTCGCCGATCACGCAGCAGACGATGGGGGTGCGAAGCCGGCTCATTTCGCGCAAGTTCACCGCGATGGCCTCGGCCTGTCCGCGCTCCTCGCTGTCCAGACCGGGGTAGGCACCCGGGGTGTCGATCAGCGTGACGATCGGCAGGCGGAACTTCTCGGCCATCTGCATCTTCAGCAGCGCCTTCCGGTAGCCCTCGGGATTCGCGCATCCGAAGCGGCACTTGATGCGCTCCTCAGTGCTGCGGCCCTTGTGATGGCCCACCACCAGGCACTTCATGCTGCCGATGCGCGCGAAGCCCGTCACGATGCTTGGGTCGTCGCGATAGCGGCGGTCGCCATGCAGCTCGCACCAATCTCGGCAGATCATCCGCACATAGTCGAGGGTCTGGGGCCGCTGCGGATGCCGGGCCACACGCACGGTCTGCCACGGCGAGAGATTCGCGTAGGTCTTCTCCAGAAGGTTGTCGCGAGCCTGACGGAGCGTCGCGATCTCCTCGGCGAAGGTGGCGGCGTCGGGCTTCTGCTCCAGCGAGTCGATCTGGCGCTGTACCTCGGCGACCGGCTCCTCGAAGTCCAGGGTGACCAGCTGCGGCGTGGACATGTCGGGAAATCCTAGCACGAGCCCGTGCGCATACCCCAGAAACGCGGCGCTGCGGCCACAATGCCGTCATGGCGCATCTGGCGGTGGCCGGTTTCGGCAAGTTGGGATCCGCGCTCGTTCGTGGCGCGTTGGCCCGCGGCATCGTGCGTTCAACCGAGGTGTGCGTCTTGGCGCGCAGTGAACCGCGACGGAAGCTCGCCACCGACATGGGGCTTGCGCTGGTGGAGTGGCCGCAGATTCTGCACGCGGCACCCACGGTGCTGTTGTCGCTCAAGCCCCAGGCGTTCGGGGCGATGACGACGGACGTGCCCCATGTCACGCCAGCCCCGCATTGGATCAGCGTCATGGGGGGCTGGAGTGCGGCGGATGTGGCGGCCAAGCTTGGTGGCGGGCCCGTGATCCGGGCCATGCCGAGCGTGGCTGCGTCCGTGGGCGCCAGCACCACGGGTCTTTCCGTGCCGGCCGGCGTGCCCAAGCAGGCCGCCGAGTTCGCGCGTCAGTTCTTCGGGGCGATCGGGCCTGTGGTCGAGATCGACGAGGCACACATGGACGCGGTCACCGCGGTGGGTGCATCGGGCGTCGGTTTCGCGTGCGCATTCCTCGAGGCGCTTGCACAGGCCGCGATGGAGGCGGGGCTTCCACCCGAAGCGGCATCGGCGTTGGCGATCGGCGCCGTCGAGGGGGCCGTGGCGGGCGTGCGCGGTGGCATGGGCACGCCAGCGGAGATTCGCGCACAGGTCACCAGCCCGGGCGGCACCACGGCGGCCGGACTCGCGGCCCTTCAGGCTGGACAGATGCAGGCGGTGATCACGCAGGCGGTGATGGCGGCTCGCGATCGAGCGCGCGAACTGGGTGGCGGCGCATCGCGCGGAACGCGCCCGGCCTAGAAGTCGCGCTTCGAGAACGACACGCAACCAAGCAGCAGCAGCACGCCTTCGAAGGCCAGCGAGGTGCCGACGATCCAGGTGGCGCTGCGTGCGTCACGCTCGCGGCGCACCGCTTCCAGCACGTCGCTCTCGCGGGCGCGCACGCTGCCGAAGGAGCTGCCGCGCCCACGCCGACGCTTGGCCAGCGTGTCCTGCGAAGGCTCGTCGTCGCCGTCCTCGGGTGCCACCGAGCGAAGGTTCGCCGCATCCACGATCCAGCGCTCCACCAGCGCGACGGTCTCCTCGGGCTTGGGCAGCACGGTCTTGGTGGTGAACAGGATCCGGTGCGCGGTGCGCAGGGACCCAAGCGCCTCCTCGGCCAATGAACGCTCGGTCTCGAGATCCGAGATGTCCACGTTCGGGTCCTTCTGCCGCCGCCGATCCACGAACCGGTCGATCGCCGCGACCTCCTCCACCTTCGCCACACGGAAACTGTTCACGATTGTTTCGCTGGTGTTCAGCGTGAACAGGAAGCCCCAGAACAGCACCGTGAGCAGCAGCGCCGCGATCGCGCTGCGCGTCAGCGTGCCAAGCAGCGCGCAGGCCGCGAACAGATACGAGTAGAACAGCGTCACCATCGGCACGGCCAGGAAGATGCCGGGTTCCCACGCGCCACCACGCACGCCGATCACCAGGAAGCTTGCTGCGCAGAACACCGCGACCTGCAGCGCCGTGAAAAGCAGGCCGCCGACGAACTTGAACAGGTACAGCCGCCAGCGCGTGATCGGTCGCGCAAGCAGCGTCTCGACGGTGCCGCTGGAGACGAGCTCGGGAAAGAGGCCGGCACTGCTCACGAGCGCCAGCAGGCAGGCGAGCCACGCAAGCCACACGCGCACGCCCAGCGTGTAGAAGGTGAGCTTGTAGAACTCCCCGGGCTCGAGCACCGAGGTGTTGAGCAGCGGAATCTCGATCGTCCACGTGAGCAGCACCAGACCGCGCTCGTTGATGCCCACGGCGGCGAAGCACAGCACGAGGAACCCCGACAGGGCCATGCTGAGCCAGAACAGCCGCTTGCTCGAGAGCTCGCGGTAGGTGTCGACGAGGATCGCCAGCAGGGCCATCATCGCGAGGCTCCCGGTGGAAGCGGACGGCCGGTGACCGGATCCGAGACGGCCTTGATGAACAGGTCCTCCAGCCGCTCACGCCGCGAGACGAGCGACACGATCACCGCGTCGGCGGCGCGCGCGGCGTCGATCGCCGGCTGTGCGTCCGACGGATCCAACGACGCGATCTCGTGCACATGCAGGGTTGGATCGTCGGCGTGCACGCGCGGCGGACCGGCACAACCCGGAAGTTCACGCGGCTCGGACGGCCATCGCACCACGAGTTCCTGTCCTGCGCCCTCGCGCTGCAGCTCCGCCAGCGCACCCTGCTTCACCACGCGACCCTGCAGCAGGATCGCCACCCGATCGCAGACCTGCTCCGCCTCGCTCAGCAGGTGGCTGTTCAGGAAGACGGTGCGTCCCTCGGAGCGCATCCGCACCAGCAGATCGCGGATCTCCTTGCGGCCGACGGGATCCACGCCATCGGTGGGCTCGTCGAGGAAGAGGATCTGCGGATCGTTCACCAGAGCCGCAGCCAGACCCGCCCGCTGGCGCATGCCCTTGCTGAACATGCCGACGCGACGGTCCTTCCATGCACCAAGCCCGACCAGATCGAGCAGCGCGTCCGTTCGACGCCGGCGCTCGCCGCGCCGCACGCCGGACAGCGCTCCGCTGAACTCGACCGCTTGCCGTGCCGTGAGATACGGTGCAAGCCGGTGCTGCTCGGGCAGATAGCCCACGCGCGCCAGCGCACCCTTCTCGCCGATCGGCCGTCCAAGCAGCGATCCGCGCGCCTCGGTGGGCCGCACCACCGTCAGCAGGATCTTCACCAGCGTGCTCTTGCCCGCGCCGTTGGGGCCGAGCAGTCCGAAGATCTCGCCCGGCTCAACGCGAAACGACACCTCATGCAGCGCGGTCACGCGACCCTTGTAGGTCTTTCGGATGCACGCGATGTCGATGGCCGCTTCGGACACCCGGTCAAGTCTACGAGCAGCGCGCAACGCCACGAAGCGCGCGGGGCCTGATGCGGACGCACCGGCCCCGCGCCTCCGCATGGGCGATCAGTGCAAGCCGCGCACCTCCACGACCTCCCCGTGCAGGCGGACCACCGCCATGGGGAAGCGACGGTCCACGGAGAGCTTCCAGAGACCGAGTTCATTGTGAAACTCGATGGGCGTCATGCCGCGACTCGCCGCGGCGCGCGCGACCTGCTCGAAGGTTCCGTTGGCGATCGGAAGCCATGGACCCCCGATGGCGCGGCCCTCCAGCAGCGCATGCTCGTGCTGCATCTGCGCGGTCACGCGGATCTCGCTGCATGGTGCGGACTCCGGGAAGATCGGCTCCGGCACCTCGTCGGCGATCGAGATGGGGCGCGACACGGGGCGGCCGGGCTTCGGTCGCGGAATCTCGCGGAAGAAGAGCGGCTCCCCCACGGGAGGGGTCACGCGGTAGTAGCGCGTTCCCCGTCCATCGCGGCGGACGATCTCCTCGACCGGAAATCCGTCCTCGGTGTTTCCCGCCGGGCGCACCTCGAACTGGTCGGGGCGCACCACCAGATGTGGATGCAGCTCCACATGTCGGAACGTGCGCTCCGATCCGTCCGGATTTCGCACCGTGAATTCCTGCGCCGTGCACGCTCCAAGCGCGAGCAGCACACCGATCTGAAAAAGTCTTCGCCATACCTTCTTGGGTTCGTGCTTCATGGGGATGCTCTCCTTGCATGTGATGGACTCGGCGCTCCGGCGCCGACATGGGCGACACTTCAGCACGCTCAGGCCACCTTCCACGAGAATCAGGCCCTTTTTCCGGAAGATCGCCGGAATCGCGCCGATCGTGCGACCCCGGCCTTGCCGAAGCCCGGGAACTGCCCTTCAATCGGCGTCCGCATGCCCACGCACCCAACCCTTCGCGACTTCGTGACCGCGCTTGATCGCGCCGGTGAGCTCGCGCGCGTACGCACGCCGGTGCGTCCACTCCTGGTGCCGGGCTGCATCGCGGAGCGCCAGTCGCGCAGCCGTTGCGCACGCGATTCCGAGAGCGCTTCCACGTTCGATCCGGTCGGTGCCGCGCTGGGTGGGAAGGCCGTTCTCTTCGAGCAGGTGGAAGGCTGCGACTTCCCGCTCGCGATGAACCTGTTCGGTAGTGCGCGGCGCATGGAGATGGCGCTTGGCGTGGAAGCGAGCCCGCGCGGGCTGGAATCCATCGCCGACCGCATCGCAAGCCTGACGAAGCCGCAGCCTCCCCGTTCGCTCGGCGAGGCGTTCGCAAAGGCGCGCGAGTTCCTGCCGCTGCTGCGTATTGGGCCGCGCACCGTGCGCAACGGCCGCTGCCAGGAGGTGGTGAAGCTCGCCTCGCGCGGCGAAGTCGACCTGCGCCGGCTTCCCATCATCAAGTGCTGGCCGCTCGACGGTGATCCGCGCGCGGTGGGCTATCCGCTGACCGCCCGCGAGTCCGGCACCGAGGGCGGCGACGGCCGCTACATCACGCTGGCCGGCATGCACACGATCCACGCCGACGATCGCGACGCCGCCAAGCCCGCCAGCCACAACATCGGCATGTACCGCAGCCAGCTGCTTGGGCCCACCACGCTCGCGATGCACTGGCACCTGCACCATGACGGCGCCTCGCACTGGCGCAGCTGGAAGAAACTGGGCCAGCGCATGCCGATCGCGATCTGCCTTGGCGGCGAGAGCGTGATGACCTACGGCGCCACCGCCCCACTGCCGCCCGGCATCAGCGAACTGCTCATGTGCGGCTTCCTGAACGGTCGAGGCATTCCGATGGTGCGCGCGAAGACCGTGCCGCTGCGCGTGCCCGCCAACAGCGAGATCGTGATCGAGGGATGGGTCCGCACCGACTGCGGCGGCCCAGGCTGGGAACCGGAATCCGGCGAGCCGCTTGGCCCCGGCGCGGTGTTCGAGGGCCCCTTCGGCGACCACACCGGTTTCTACTCGCTGCCCGATCGCTACCCCGTGGTCGAGGTGACGGCGATCACGCACGCGCGCGACGCGATCTACCCCGCGACGATCGTGGGCCTTCCACCGCAGGAGGACTACTGGCTGGGCAAGGCGACCGAGCGCGTCTTCCTGCCACTGCTGAAGACCATCGTGCACGACGTGGACGACTACCACCTGCCGCGATTCGGCTGCTTCCACAACGCGGCGTTCGTGCGCATCCGCAAGAGCTACGCGTTCCAGGGGCGCCGACTCATGAGCAGCGTGTGGGGCGCGGGACAGATGGCGTGGACGAAGATGATCGTGGTCGTCGACGAGGGCGTGCCCGTGCACGACGAGGCGAAGGTGCTCTCGACCGTGTTCGAGCGCTGCGACTTCCGACGCGACGTGGAACTTGTGCACGGTCCGCTCGACATCCTCGATCACTCCGCGCCGGCGCTGGGCGCGGGCACGAAGATGGGCCTTGACGCAACGCGAAAGCGCGAGGGCGAGCAGGCATTCGGCATCGCGCTGGGTGATCCGAGACTGCCTTCGCCTGAGGAGACCGACGCCGCGGTGGTCGCGCTGCGCGGCGCGTTCGGCGCAGCGGCGATGCCCGCGTGGGGCCACGGCCGTTGCGCGTTCATCGCGATCGACAAGCGCGAGGCGCTCGACGGGGCGCGCGCGATCGAACGCGCATGGAGCCTGCTTTCCGATCAGCCAGGCGCCGCGGACTTCCTGGTGGTTGTCGATGCAGGCACCAACCTGTCCGACTGGGAACGCGTGCTCTTCCTGATGGCCGCCAACGCCGATCTGGCGCGCGACCTGCATCGCGCCGGACACCGGATCGCGATCGACGCCACGATCAAGCGCGACGGCGACCAGCGTCATGGCTACGCGGTGCGCCGCTATCCACCGCTGGTCGGGTTCGACGCCACCACGTTGGACGCGGCGCGTGCGGTCGAGTGCGCGGACGGCATTTCCGTGGACGCCTTGGATTGATCGACGGTCGCGCTCCACGCATGCCCGGTTGGGTCACGATGGCCGCGGGCGTCGTGCTTGGCGTCGCCGCGACGCTGTACTGCATCGCGTTTCACGAGATCGCGCGCGCGCTCGTTGGCGGATTCGGCTCGCCTCCACTGCAGGTCCTGACCGCGATCGTCGGATCGATGGTCGGCGTGCTTCCGCTTCTCATGCTGGTGCCGCTCGCGCTCCTGCCCGCATGGTGGTTCGGGCGCGGCTTGCCGGAGCGACGCCGGACGCAGCGGCGCTGCCCGGACTGCGCGTATCCGTGCGACCGCTTTCCATGTCCCGAATGCGGCGGCGACGGAACCGTGGCGCCGCGTGAACTCTTCACCCGCACCGGGCTGATGCGCGTGCTGGTGCTGGGGGCGCTGATCTTCGCGATCTCGGTCGTGTGGGCCGAAGTTCGCATCCGACGCGACGAGCGGCTGTTTCGGCTGGAGGTCGACAGGCTGCTGGCCCTCGACGTGCGGGAGCCGCTCGCTCGACCGCGCGAGGGATGGGGCTCGTTCGCGATACTGCGCTACGACCCTGCGCTCGGCTTCTCGGCACCCCAACCCTTCGACCACGAGCGCATCCCGGGCTGGCGCGCGATCGGACGCGAGGCCTCACGATGACGCGAGGAAATCGGCACCTGCCGCTGCTACGATGTTCGCCCCATGGCCGCCGCACCCAAGCTTGACCACCCCTCGCTGCCCTTGGTGAAGGAGCGCTTCGCCGACGTGAAGTTCATGGCCACGGAGTTCCGAGGCCAGACCACGCTGGTGGTGCCTGCCGAGAAGCTGCACGACGTGGCCCGCTTCCTGCGCGACGATCCACGCTGCCAATACAACTTCCTGAGCGACGTGACGGCGGTCGACTATCTGGACTACCCCGCCCCGCAGCCTGGCCGCTTCGCCGTGATCTGGAATCTGGTCAGCCACGCCAACGATCGCCGCCTGCGCCTGAAGGTGTTCATGAACCCCACGATCGACACCACCGGCATCGACGCCGACCCGGCGCTCATCGTGGACAGCGTGACCGACCTGTGGCCCGGCGCGGAGTGGATGGAGCGCGAGGTGTACGACATGTACGGCATCCGCTTCCGGAACCACCCGGACCTGCGCCGCATCCTGACCTGGAAGGACTTCCCCGCCCACCCGCTGCGCAAGGACTATCCCCTGCGCGGCCGCGGCGAGCGCGAGCACTACCAGAAGCTGGCGCGCGACTCCGCCTGACGGCGCACAGCCGCACTGACGCCCGAATTCGATCAGGGAAGTGGGTTTTTCGTCCAAAACCGGACTCTGTGGCGTGCTGCGAAAAAATCTTGCGAGGCGTGAGCGGTGACACCCCGATTTCTCGTTTCAGTTGGTGAAGGACAAGTGGTGCAGGTCGACGGGAACTCGACCAGCACCCTGCAATGACGGCCGCGGGAACCGGCCTGAACGCACGCGTCGACGACGGACGGGAACCCGTCGTCCGCACCAAGCAGCGGAGTGCGGCCTCCACCGGAGGCCGCTTCCGTTTTTGGGCTGCGCGGAGAACCCGGATCCGCCTGCCTAGTCTGCTGCCGTGGAGTCGGACCTTCACCGAACACTCAAGAGCGCGGCACTCGCGTGGTTGCGGGCGGCCGGGGCCTCGGCTGCCGCACACGAGGTGCGCACCGCGATCCCGTTCTGGCGCGCCGATGTCGCGGGCTGGCTGGAGGGCGACGAATCCGGCCTGGAGCGGACCGCCGCCCTGCCGCGCGCAGAGATCGAGCGTACGCATCGCGCCTCGGCCTCCGATGATCTCGCTTCGCTCTTCGCCGTCGTGGAGGCGAATCCTCTTGAAAGACTGCTGCGGCACGCGGGCGCCATGGATCTGTTCGGAAATCCGGATCCTGCGCCACAACCCGCGGCCATCCGACGATGCATGGAGTCGGTGCGAACGGTGCTGGTCGAGTGCAAGGCTTCGCGCGCGGACTTCCTGAGTGACCGCGCCGACCTGACCGAAGCGGTCGAACATCACGCACGCATGCAACGCCGACGCGACCGTATCCGCGAACAGCTGCTCCCCCGCTGGGAACCGCACCTTCGTCGCGATGGCGAGACACTTTTTCCCGAGACCGATGGCTGGGACGCATCGAGCTCGAAGCTTGCGAGCGTGCGGCAGGCGGATCGTGACGAGCGGCTTGCGCGCGGAACTCTGCAGGCGCAGGTGAAGTTCGACAAGCTTGCGCACTGGCGTCTTGCGGATCGGCTGTATCTCTGCACCCAAGGCGGACTGCTGAAGGCACATGAGCTGCCGGCACGCTGGGGCTGGCTTGAAGTCACGCGTGGCGCATTGCGGTTGCGACGCGCGGCGACCCCGCTTCATTCCCCGGAGCCGCGTCGCTGGCGGACGGTGCGGAACATCCAGCGCGCCGAGGTCAGGGCGTAAACTGTGGGCCTCGTCCCTGTAGCTCAGTTGGATAGAGCAGGAGCCTTCTAAGCTCCAGGTCGCAGGTTCGACTCCTGCCAGGGACGCTTCAAACACGATGAGGGCGTGGCTCGCCCTCGCGCGAGATTTACCCTGGTCAACGGGTCGAGAGCCGCAACTTGCTCGTTTGCCGAGACTTGCAATTTACTTGTTTGGCCTTCGGTCGTCTTTTTGAATCCGATGAAACGCGCAGTCGAACCCAGCGGGGCGTCGAATCGAGTGACGCCTTTTGAAAGGAAGACCCCCCGATGCACATCCACACCTCCATCGTCGTTGCCATCACCGTGGTGACTCTCCCGTCCGTCACCTGCCTCGCTGATGATGTCACCATCGTCACGGGCCAGAACACCCGCTTGATCGCCTCATTCGACGAGGCCACCGAAGAGATCGAGGCCATCGAGATCGAGACCCGCGACGCTTCGGGCGGCTGGGTGATCGACACGTTCGAGACCGCCGACGCGCAGGACGTGGTCGAGGGCGAGAGCTCGAACCTGACCGGCAACACCGGCGACTGCGACGGCAACGGCACGCCCGATTGGCAGGACATTGCCAATGGCGCCGAGGATCTCGACAGGGACGGACAGATCGACACCTGCGAGCGCGCGCGTGGCGACGTGAACCTGAATGGCGTCGTCAACCAGAACGACCTCTTCTACGTGCTCGGCCTCTGGGACAGCCCGCTCGTGTCCTTCGGCGACGCGGACCAGGATGGTGAGATCAGCGGTGGTGATCTGGCCCTGGTGCTGCTGTATTTCGGCACGTGATCGAATCTTCGATTCGCTGACCCACAGGCCGTCCGCGCTGCCCCATACTGGGCAGCATGGGCGGCCTGTTTTCATCCCGAGCCATGTGGCGCACAGCGTGGTTGGCCGTGCTGCTGTTGTGGCCCGTGGCGCTGCTGAACTACCTCGACCGGCAGATGATGGCTTCGATGAAGTTCTCGGTGATGCAGGACATCGCCGACATCGGCAGTGAGGCGAACTGGGGTCTCATGCTCGGACAGTTCAAGTGGGTGTACGCATTCCTGAGCCCCTTGGGCGGCTGGGTGGCGGATCGATTCGGCCGCAAGCGGACGATCGTGGCGAGTCTTGCCGCATGGAGCGCCGTCACGTGGCTGACGGGCGAGGCGACCACCTATCGCGAACTGCTGTGGATACGCACCGCGATGGGCTTCAGCGAAGCCTTCTACATTCCGGCGGCGCTCGCCCTGATCAGCGATCACCATGCCGCGGCGACCCGCTCGCGCGCGGTGGGCGTACACCAGATGGCAATCTACGCAGGCGTGATGCTGGGCGGTTTCGGTGGCTATGCAGCGGATGCGCCCGCGATCGGATGGCGCACCGCGTTCCACGCCGCAGGCGTGGCTGGACTGGCCTATGCCCTGCCCCTCGCGCTGCTGCTGCGTGAGGCGCCCGCACGCGAGGAGATGCCGACGGCGGCGCGCGCCGGCTCCCTTGGCGTGATCCGCGATCTCCTGACCAGCGTTCCCTTCCTGCTGCTCATGGCGTGCTTCACGCTGCCCGCGCTGGCCGCGTGGGTGGTGCGCGACTGGATGCCGGCGATCCTGAAGCAGCAGTTCGGCATTGGTCAGGGTGCCGCCGGCGTCTCGGCGTCGCTCTACTGGAACATCGCGGCGCTGGGAGGCGCGATGCTGGGCGGGTGGATTGCGGATCGCTGGAGCCGCTTCACGCCACGTGGCCGCACCTTCGCCAGTGCGATCGGCATCGCGCTGCTGGTGCCTGCGCTCTACGGCGTGGGCAACGCGGGATCGCTCGGCATGGCGGTGGCGTTCCTGATCCTCTTCGGCCTTGGATGGGGCATCTTCGACTGCAACAACATGCCGATCCTCTGCCAGATCGCCGCGCCAGGCGCGCGCGCCACTGGCTACGGACTCATGAATCTGGTGAGCATCAGCTGCGGCGGCGTGGCGGACTTGGGCTTCGGGCGCATGCGTGACGCGCAGGTTCCCTTGAACGTGATCTTCACCGCCTTCGCCGCGATCGCGGTGCTGGCCGTGCTACTGATGCTCTGCATTCGGCCGCGCGCCGAGACCTTGGCGCAGCGCTGACACTCAGCTGTCGAGCTTCGCGCCTTCCTTGATCCAGGTCTGGATGATGCCCGCCTGCTCCGGCGTGAGACGCTTGCCGGACTTCGGAGGCGGCATGCGCCTCTTGGACTCGTCACCTCGCATGACCATGGTGAACATGGTGCTGCGGGTGGGATCGCCCTTCATCACGACAGCACGCTTGCCTTCCGTCTTGATGAGCTCGTCCATGTGATCGAATGCCACACCATCCTTGGGCTTGTCGCCACTGTGGCACTCGAAGCAGCGATCCTTGAGCAGCGGTAGCAGATCCGTCTTGAAACTCACCGGCTTCTTCGGAGGAATCGGCGCAGGAATGCCGGACTTCTCCGCGGGCTTCGCATCTCCGGCACCTTCCTTCGCAGGCGGCTCGCCACTGGAAGATGCGCCAGCACCAGCAAGCGGCTCCTCGCCGTCGCTTCCGCGAACCGCGCCGGGGCTGGTGGACTTCGCCGCGGTGGATGGCGCAGGAAGCGCGGGTGGCGGTGCGACCGCATGACCCTTCGGCGCGGACTCGGCCTTTGGTGACTCGGCCGGCTTCGGCACCTCGGCCGGCTTTCCCAGTTCCTCGCGATATCGATCCCATGTCGCACCCACGGCTTTGGCGAACTTGCCCGAGACCTGACTCTCGCCCCACACCATCTCGCCACCCAGATGTCCCGTGAAACCGATGCCCAATGCGGTCACCAGCGCCAGGATGCGTGTCATGCCAAGCAGTCCGGGGCGGGCATCGGTTCGGGACAGGCTCGCCATCGCGGTCAACGCCACCGCCGCGGCGGCACTGCCCACGCCGAACCATCGATGCAGTTCAAGTCCCTTCTCTCCGGCCTCGTCCTCGCCCAGGAACCATCCAGTCACGGCAGCGACCAGTGCCATGGCCGCACCGATCCAGATGCAGTGGAAGGCGAACTCGCCGATGCCCTCCTCACCGCGGAACCAGTTCCATACGACTGCGGCCGCACCCACCAACAGCAGAGCCAGCGGAAAGTGCAGCACCAAGGGGTGCATGAGACCAAGGAACTCGATCCAAGCGTGAGCCACGGGATCCACGGCAGCGTCGGCAAGCAGCATGAGGCGCATGCTAAGGAACGCGGCCACGGGCTCGCCTGATGCGTGCGAGTCGACGGCGCGCGAAAAAGAGAAGAAGGGCGTGAGTCGCCCGGTTTGAGCCGAGCGCCCACGCCCTTTTTTGCGGGGGTTCCGCGCGTCCATCCAAGCCGAACGCGCTGGTCTCTCCCCTCCCGATCATGATGAAACAAGGCCATCGCAGCATGCGACAGCCCTGTTGGGCCACACTCCCCAAGGAGACAGACCCCTTGGTTGGGCCTAATGTCGCCGGTTTTGCGACCGTGTCAAGGTAATTCAGGGCAAGTTGAGCGGTTCCACGAAGTCTTTTTGCACCTCGGGCGTCCGAGAAACAGACAAATGCCGACCGGACGCTCAGAATCCAGAGGTGATTTGGGAACGGTGCATCCTTCACGCCGATCTGGACGCTTTTTTCGCCAGCGTCGAGCAGCTCGACGACCCGACCTTGAGGGGAAGGCCGGTGCTGGTTGGTGGCACAGGCGACCGCTCTGTGGTGGCCGCCGCCAGCTACGAGGCGCGCACGTTCGGCTGTCGCAGCGCGATGCCGATGCTGCAGGCGCGACGACTCTGCCCCGCCGCGATCGTGCGGCCGGCTCGCTTCGATCGATACGCGGAACTCAGCGCGCGCTTTCGCGCGATCCTGCTTGACCAGTCGCCGCTGGTCGAGCCGCTGAGCATCGACGAGGCCTTCGTGGACGTGACTGGATCGCAACGACTGCTCGGAAGTGGCGAGCGCATCGCGCAGGCCATTCGATCGCGTACCCGCGAGGAACTTGGTCTTGGCGTGAGCGTGGGTGTGGCCGCATGCAAGTTCGTGGCGAAGATCGCGAGCGACATACGAAAGCCCGATGGGCTGACCGTGATCGCGGCCGACGAGGCCGCCACGCGTCTGGCGTCGCTGCCGATCGAGCGCATGTGGGGTGTCGGACCTCGGACGGCGCCGCGAATGCATGCGCTCGGCCTGCACTCGTTCGCGGATCTACAGCGACGCGACGAGGGCGCGCTTCGGCTGCTGCTGGGCGAACAGGGTGTCGAGTGGCGCCGGCTTGCGCTTGGTATCGACCATCGCCCGATCGAGGTGGACCGCGGCGCGCGTAGCGTGGGCCACGAGGAGACCTTTGATCGGGACGAGGGGGATCTGGACGTGCTTCGCTCGGTGCTGCAGGAGCAGTGCGAACGTGTCGGCACGCGACTTCGCGCCGGCGGTGGTGTGGCGCGCGTGGTCTCGATCAAGCTGCGACGCCCCGATTTCATCACCGTTTCACGACAGCGCACGCTTGCCGAACCCACCGACGCGACCCTGATGATCTGGCAGGCGGCCGCGGCGCTGCTGGATGCATGGTGGTCGCAGCAGCCTGGTCCGCTTCGACTGCTCGGCGTGAGCGTGGACCGCGCGGAGTCGTCTCCATCGGAAACGTCGCTCTTCGACGCCGTGCCTGACACGCGGCAGCGCGCGCTTGACGCGATCGCGGACGAGGCCGTCCGCCGTTTCGGGCCCGACGCGTTGCGACGCGGTGGCTCGCGCGTGCAGGGCCGAAGATCCCAACGGGACGTTTCTGACACGGGCCCCCTGCCCGAGGCTGGATGACCCTACCGCTCGTCGATCGGCGGATAGCAGAGACCGCCCCAGTCGTCGACGTAGCCGTGCTCCATCAGGATCTGCAGGAAGCAGGCAAGCAGATGGTCCATCATCTGGCTGGCGCGGCGAACCGCCGCACGATTGAGCCGGCCGTTGTAGGTGCTGCCGCCATGCACCAGTTGGTTGCGCACGAAGTGGATGCGATCGAGCACACGATCCAGCACTGCTGCGTGCCGACCCTCGCGCAGGTGCTCGCGTGCGTTCGCGGCTCCCCACGCGACGTCGCGGTTGCGGTTGCGTCCAGCAGGCGCACTGGGCGCCTCCCAGAAGTGGCGGCAGAGATAGCGATCCTCGAACAGGCTGATCGCCAACTTGGCATGCGCACGCAGGACCGAAGCGACCAGTCGATCGTGGTCGTGCGACAGGATCTGCTCCGCGAACACCCGCAGGCTCTCACGATCCGGCATCGGCGATCCGGCGCGATCGTCCCAGCGTCCGTACAGGCTGTTGAGCGCGATCCACTGTGCGACCAGACGGGCGTCGAGGTCTTCCGAGGCGTCGCAGCGTTCCGCGAACTCTAGCCAGGTCAGCGCGCGATGGATTCGGATCCGCACATCCTCATACAGGATTGCGCGCGCATAGGAATCGCGCCGGGGCTTCCAAAGCTTGCGCAAGCGTGCGATGTCGAGCGGCGCGCCGCCCCAGGAATCCGAGACAGGTGGCCGGACCGGACGTGAGGGCATGCGTGCAATCTACCGGTCACGCTGCAGGCGCATGCCGAGTGCGAGTCCGCCCCACACCGCGCCAAGGCCGAGCACCAGCGAAAGTCCAGCGACCATGACGGTCTGGCCGATCTGCTGCATCCGGCACAGTTCATTCAACTCCTGTCCGAGCGTACTGAAGGTGCTCAGACCTCCGCAGAAACCCGTGACCAGCAGTGTGGTGAGACGGCGCGCGCGAACCGCGTAGGGATCAAGCACTTCCGACCCGATCGCCTGCTGGCGCGTGATTCGGCCAAGCAGCCAGCGGCCGAGGAAGCCTCCAAGGAAGCACGCCACCACGTTCACCGCGAGCGTGGAACCCCAGACCGGCATGCCCATCGCGGAACCTGCGTGGTCACTCACCACGCGCAGGACGCTTCCGCATGCGCCGCCAGCGAAGGCGAGTACAGCCACCAGCCATGGTGTCTCCGGAACCGACTTCACGGCCACAGTCTCCGAAGGATCTCGAAGCCGATCCAGGCGGCGATGGCGCATCCCGCGAGGCTTTCGATCGAGTAGAGCACCGCACCGCGGCGCGACCCCCGCTGCCACTCCTCGATGCACTCGATCGCGAAACTGCTGAAGGTGGTGAAGCCGCCGAGGATGCCGCCGATCACCGCGGCATGCGCGATCCCGTTGGGGTCGATGCGCGTGAACGCCACGGTGCACGCACCCACGCATACCGAGCCCGATAGGTTCACGATCAGGATGGTCCAGCGCAGCGGCAGCCCATACCGCTCGGTGCACAGCAGGATCATCGTCACGCGTGCGGCGGCGCCCAGGCCTCCGAACAGGGCCGAGATCAGCACGAGCGGTAACGCGCTCATGGTCGGCAGCGATGGCAGTCCGGGGATCGACACGGCTCCACGTGCGCAGTCGCGGTGCCTCCAAGAGCGCCCTCGATCTCGCACTCGATGCGCGTGGCAAGTTCGTGCGCGGCGCGCAGGTCGGTGGCCGGCGGCAACTCCACATGGAAGTCGACCCAGTGCTCGCGACCGCTGTGGCGGCTGCGCACCTTGTGGAACGAGCAGATACGCGGCTCGGGACCACCGTCCTTCGCGTGCGCCTCGAGCAACGCCTGCACCTGCACCAGATCCCCCTGATCCTGCTCATCCATGAGGTTGCCGAGCGAGCGCCGCACCACCCGCCAGCCGCACCACACCAGCCAGACGGCCATCACCATCGCGATCACCGGATCGATCCATTGCCACCCTGTGCTGCGCACGAGCAGCAGGCTGGCGATCGCCGCACCGCTGGTCCAGGCGTCGGAGAGCAGGTGCACGCCGTCGGCCTCGAGCGCGGCGCTGCCCCCGCTGCGGCCAAGATGGAGCAGCCAGCCACCGACAAGCGCATTCACCGCGACCGTGACCACCAGCAGCATCACGCCCAGGTCGATCCGCGTGAGCGCATCCTCAGTGGCACCGAAATCGCTCACGCTCTTCACGGCCACGGCACCGGCTGCGGCGACCACGAGACCACCTTCGATAGCGGCCGACACGAATTCCGCCTTGCCGTGCCCGTAGGGATGCGTGCGATCAGCGGGCCGATGCGCCATCCAGATGCTCCACACCGCCAGCAGCGACGCCGCCACGTTCACCAGACTCTCCATCGCGTCGCCAAAAACCGCCGTGCTGCCGGTGAGCCGGTACGCCGCGATCTTGGTGGCCATCAACGCGATCGCCACGGTCACGGCGATCCAAGCGGCGCGGCGTTCCAGCGTGGCCTGTGGCATGCAGGCAGCGTACCCCGCGGTTACGCTTCCTTTGGTGGGCGCATCCGACTCCATCCGCAGCATCGTGGTCGGCACGGACTTCAGCGCCCCGGCGGCCACCGCGCTTGGATGGGCCAGCGCCATCGCCCGCGTGCACGGTGCCTCGCTGCTGCTGGTGCACGCGTACACCAAGCAGGATCCGGGACTTTCCGCGGAGGAGACACGCGCCGCGCTGGCGGGACTCGCCGCAGTCGAGACCGCGCATGGACTACAGGTTCATGTGGAGATGCACGAAGGCACAGCGACTCAGGTGGTGGCGAAGCTCGCCATGGAGTCCCGCGCCGACATGCTGGTGATCGGAAGCCGTGGACGCAATCCGATCAGCCGGCTGCTGCTTGGAAGCGTGGCGGACGCAACCCTGAGGCAGGTCTCGCTGCCCACGCTTGTGGTGCACCCGGGCGATGCCCAGCGCAAGCCACGCTGTGCGCGCCTGCTTGTGGGCATGGACTTCTCGCCCGAGGCGGATCGCGCCGCGGCGTTTGCGCGGCAACTCGCGGCTCCAAAGTCCGAGGCCGTGATCGGTCTCCTGCACGCAAGCGTGATCGCAACCCCGTTCGTCGGCGTCGAGATGCCCGCGGTACCGATCGTCGAGCCAGCCGAGTCCGACGCCCCCGCGCGCGAGGCGCTCTCCAACCGCGTGCAGCAGCTGGGCGGACACGGCGTTCGCATCGAGGGACTGAGCTGTCCGGGCTCGCCCGTGGAAGCGATGCGTGACGTGGCCAACGAGCGACAGGCCGACATCCTGGTGGTCGGCACGACTGCGCCGGCCGGCGCAGCCCGCATGCTGCTTGGCAGCGTGGCCGCGGATCTGGTGCATCAGGCGGATCGACCGGTGCTCGTGGTGCGATGAACCGGCGTCCCTGCGCGATCATTTCTGCACTGCTGCTGGCCGCGTGCGGTGCACCGCCTGCGCCCACCCACGGACGCATCGACGATGGATTCCTGAGCACCTATGCGCATCTGCAACCTGATCCACTGCGACCTGACCTGTTCGTGTGGCGCCTGCATGGCGCGAATCTGGACGACTACCGCGAGGTGATGGTGGACCTGCCCGCGATCCGACGCCGACCAGACGACCAGTTGCCGGGGCCCGAGGCTCGTGCGGCCATGCAGCACGCGATGCGGGACTGGCTGGTCGAGGCACTCACGCCGCGCCTCACGCTGCGAGATGACGCTGTGGATGCCGAACCTGGCAAGGTGCTGGTGGTGAAGTCCGCCATCACCACGGCGCTGCTTGACCGCGGTCTTGAACCACCGACGGCCACGCATCATGGATGGGGCGAGGTCCCTGCGCGCTTCGCCTTCGAATGCGAGGTGGTCGACGCGGTCACGCGCCGTCCCCTCGCACGCATGGTGAGTTTCGATCGCACGCAGAGCGTTCCGGAACGCTCGCCGACGCCGTGGGACGCATGCGAGCGCGACCTTCCGTCGTGGGGCCGCGACGCCGCGTGGCTGGTTCAGCCGCCGACCGAGCCAGCGCTTGAACCCTGGGCACCACCCGTGCCCGAGACGGCGCCCGCCGCGGCACCGCCGCCGCCCGTCTCCACGTAGACATCGAGCACCTGGCCCGGCAGCACGCCTGGCTCGTTCTCGGTGAAGCGATAGATCAGTTGCAGCACGCGCGTGTCGATGCGCTCAGCGTTGTCGCCAGTCAGCGTCTTCTTGGGAATGACCACCGGCACCGTGCGCACGTATTCGATCGGGTGCTCCACACGCTTGCCACCGCGCAGCACCGCCACGGCCTTGCCCTTCGGATCGAAGCGCCACGCGTCCAGTTCGTCCACATCCACGCGAATGTGAAGCGGCGAGAGCTGCCCCAGCGTGACCAGACCCTCACCCGCGCTCAGCGTGGCGGCCGCGTACTGCCCTGGCCTCGCGGTGACACGCAGGATCGTGCCGTCGATCGGCGAGGTCACATCGCTGCGGTCAAGATCGGTCTGCAGCGACTTCACCTCCGCCTCGGCCACCTGCACGTCGGCGGCTGCCACCGCGAGATCCTCCGGATAGGACCCCTTCCGCACCTCGACCAGGTCCGCCTCGGCCTCGGCCATGCGAGCCTTCGCGTTGGCGAGTTCGTACTCACGCGTCGGGCGCTCGTTGGGGCTGATCGCGGTCGGATCCGCGATCTGGTTCAGGCGATCCAGTCGACTCTGCGCGTCCTTCAGCGCGGCGCGACGCTGCTCCACCACCGCTTCAGCCTTCGCCAGATCCTCGGCTCGCGGCAGCGACTTCAACTGGTCGAGCTTTCGGCGCACGACCTCCAGCCGCGCCTTCGCCGACTGGAACTGGCTGCGCAGCATGCGCTGGTCGATGGTGAAGAGCGTCTGGCCCTTCTTCACCTCGACGCCCTCCTGCACATTGACGGACTGCACCACGCCCGACATCGGTGTGCCCACATTGATGATCTCGGAGACAGGCTCCACGAGGCCGCTGCCTGCCACGCGATTGCCGAAGGGACTCCGTGTGGGCTCGCCACTCGGCGCTGCCGCCGGCGCAGGACGCGCCTGCAGTTTCACCGTGTACAGGGTCAGGCCGACGCCGGTCAGCGCCAGCACCGGCAGCAGCACGTATCGCACCTTGATGCCCATCAGGCGGGCCTTTCCGCGGCGACCGCGGCACGCAGCGCCGCCACCTCGCTCTTGGCGTCGGCCACGCGCGTGACCAGACCGTCATCCATGTGCACGATGCGGTCCGCAAAATGGAAGATGCGCTCGTCGTGGGTCACCAAGACGACCAATCTATCCGGACGACACCCCTGCTCGCGGACCAGTTCCATCACGCGCTGGCCGGTCGCTCCGTCGAGCGCGCTGGTGGGCTCGTCGCACACCAGGATGCGAGGTCCGTGCACCAGACTGCGCGCGATCGCCACGCGCTGCTGCTGGCCACCGCTGAGCGCCGTCGGCCGGTTTCGCTCGCGACCCTTCAGGCCGACGCGCTCCAGCAGTGCCATGGAACGCTCGATGGCCTCGGTGCGGCGCATGCCACGCAGCAGCAGCGGGATGGCCACATTCTCGACCACGCTGATCTGCGGCACCAGATTGAACTGCTGGAAGATGAACCCCACATTCTCACGTCGCCAGAGCGTTCGCTCGCGGTTGTCAAGCGTGTCGGGGTCCACACCTGCCAGCCGCAGCGACCCGCCATCGCGCGAGAGAAGCCCCGCCAGGATGCTGATGAACGTGGTCTTGCCGCAGCCAGACGGGCCCACGAGCGCCACCATCTCGCCAAAGCGTGCGCTCAGGTCCACACCTCGCAACGCCCGGACGGCCGAGTCGCCGGTTCCGTAGGTCTTCACCATCCCGCGGGTGTCGATCGCGCCTTCGTCACTCATCCGGAGAAGACCTCCTTGGGGTCCAACCGGATCACCTTCAGCATGCTGAGCGAACTCGCGCCGACCACGATGATCGTGACCGCCATCGTGCTGAGCACCGGCAACTGCCAGATCAGCTTGAACGCCAGCCGATCCGCCGGAATGCTGAGTCCGAACGCGGCCGTCACGCCAAGGCCAAGGCCAAGTCCCAGCACGCCCGCTGAAAGTCCCTGGAGCGCAACCATGCCCAGCAGTTGCGCACTCGTGGCGCCCATCGCCTTCATGGCGCCGAAGTACTTCAGGTTGTCCAGCGTGAAGTTGTAGAACATCTGACCCGCGATCGCGACGCCCACCAGGAAGCCCAGCGCGATCGCCATGCCGAAGTTGATCGGGATGCCCGTCTGCTTCATCCAGTAGTCAAGGGTCTTCCAGCTGAACTCGTCGGGCGTATAGGCGCTCAGCCCTGTTTCGCGCTCGATGCGCCGCTCGAGCTCACCGATGTCCTGTCCAGGTGCGGCCTTCACCAGCACCATGCTGAGGGTGCGGCGATTCGCGGGTGCGAAGCCGATCGCGCGAAAATACGTGGTGTAGATCGTGGGCACGTTCTGGAAGCTCGGTCGCGTCTCCGCGATGCCCACCACCACCGCGCGCCGCTCGTTCAGCTCGAGCACGTCGCCCACCCGCATGGGTCGCTTCGGGCCGTTGGGATCATCGGTCGCCGGCTGCATCAGTTGCTTCCCTGCGCCGCGTGTCTCCACGAAGATCGCGTCGGGCTTGCGCAGGTCCTCCACTTTGCCCTCCACCACCGTGGCGGGCGCGCCGATCAGCGTGGCGTCGTCCACGCCCACCACGTCGCAGAGCTGCCGGCCGCCATTGGGCAGCTTCGCGACCAGGATGCTCTTGAACAGCGGACTCGCCCACTCCACGCCCTGCACGCTGCGCACGCGGTCGAGCGCCGTGACGGGCATCGGCTTGGTGTCGTCGACGAACTGCAGCGTGGGATCCGCGACCCACAGGTCAGCCTGCGGAATCTCCTCGATCAGCGCGTAGGTCCGCGTCATGAGGCCCACGAAGATCGCACTCTGCTGCGTGATGAGCAGCGTGGCGAAGGTCAGGCCCAGCAGGATGCCGTAGAACTTGGCGCTGTCGCCGAAGAGCATCTGCAGCGCGATGCGGCGCATACGTCAGAGCTCCATCTGCACGCCGAACTCGACCACGCGGTCAGGCGGCAGGTTGAAGAATCGGATGCTGTCCACTGCGTTCGCGTTCAGGTGCGCGAAGAGGCGCTTGCGCCAGCGGGTCATGGGCGCATCGCCGGTGGGCAGCACCACCATGCGTCGCGCGAAGTAGGTGGTCGCCGCCGGATCCCACTCCAGACCATGCTCGCGCGCTCGCTCGAGGAACTTCGGCACATCCGGCGTCTCCATGAAGCCGCATTGCGCCGTGAGCTTCCAGAATCCGTCGGGCATCCATTCCAGTCGCACCTGCCGTTTCGCCGGCACGACCGGCATGTGCGCGGGCTGGATGCTGAGCAGGATCACCTGCTTGTGCAGCACGTGGCTGTGCTCCACGAAGGCCGCGAGCGAGAACGGCGTGGCGCTGCTGGTCGTCAGGAAGACCGCGGTCCCCGGTACCCGCGGCACGGCCTCGCTCCACAGGCTCGCCAGGAACTCGTGGATGTTGCCGGCGGCCTCGGCCATCCGGCGGCCCACGTAGTAGCTGCCCTGCATCCAGGTGCCCATCACCGTGGCCACGGCCACGCCCACCAGCACCGCGACCCAGCCGCCCGATCCGATCTTCAGCAGGTTCGCGGAAAGGAACGCCAGATCGATCAGCAGCAACGGACCCATCAGCAAGGCGACGCGCAGACGACTCCAGCGCCACAGTCGACGCGCGACGAACGAGATCAGCACCGACGTGATCGCGAACGTGGCCGTGACCGCGATGCCGTAGGCCGCGGCGAGATGGTCGCTGCTCTCGAACCACAGCACGGTGATCACGCAACCCACCAGCATCAGCAGGTTCACGGCGGGCAGGTAGATCTGCCCCTCCTCGCTGCGGCTGGTGTGCACCACTTCCAGGCGTGGCAGGTAGCCCATGCGCATCGCCTGGCGCGCGATGCTGAACACGCCGCTGATCATCGCCTGACTCGCGATGATCGCCGCAAGCGTGGCAAGCAGGACGAGCGGCACGCGCAGCCACGGCGGAGCCATCTCGAAGAAGGGATTGAAGCCCCTCCATCCGGACTCGACCAGCATGCCCGCGTTGATCTGGGACAGCGTCCAGGCCCCCTGCCCGAAGTAGTTCAGTATCAGCGATGGCAAGGCGAGCCCGTACCACGCCATGCGGATCGGCTTGAGACCGAAGTGGCCGATGTCAGCGTAGAGCGCCTCGGCGCCGGTCGTCACGAGCACCACGCTTCCGAGCAGCGTGCAGGTGTGCCACGGATGCTCGGCGAACAGCCGGAACGCCCATGCTGGATGGATGGCGCGCAGCACCTCCGGCTCCCGCACGATGCTCCAGACACCCAGGGCGCCGAGCGTGACGAACCACACCACCATCACGGGTCCGAAGACGATGCCGATGCGCCCGGTGCCGAACTGCTGCACGAAGAACAGGCCCACGAGGATCACGAGCGCCAGAGGCACGATCACCTTGCCGACCCACGTCATCGATCCGCCGGGCAGCGTCTGGATGCCCTCCACCGCCGAGAGCACCGAGATGCTGGGCGTGATGATCCCGTCGCCGAACAGCAGGCCCGCGCCAAGGATCGCCAGCATCGCCAGCGTCACCTTCTCGCGGCTCGGTCGCTCACTCAGGCTGCGCGGCACCAGCGAAAGCAGCGAGAAGATTCCGCCTTCGCCATGATTCGTGGCGCGCAGCACCACCAGCAGGTACTTCACGTTCACCACCAGCATGAGCGCCCAGAAGATGAGCGACAGCGAGCCCAGGATGAAGGTGTCGGTGAAGGACTTCTCGCCAAGTCCGTGATGTCGCACGCAATCCTTCAGCGCGTACAGCGGGCTGGTTCCGATGTCACCGAAAACCACGCCGAGCGCGGCCAGCGCAAGCGCCGCGTGGGTCGCCTTCCTGTGCGAGGGATGGCCCTCCTCGATCACCGAGTGGTCCGATGGCGCTGGATGGTCGGTGTTGGCCTGCATGTGCGGCCGGCTGGAACCCTCCATCATACTCCGCAACCGACACTACTCATGCCTTCCGAGATGATCCATCCACCGTGCCGCGTTCTGGCCGCGGCGCTGACCAACTTGAGCCCATTTCCACGACTTCGACGCGGCCTCGCTTCAAGCCCGGCACGCAACGTTGGATGCACCGCGAGAGGCCGCGCACGCCCAGGCAGAAGCTGACCGGATGAGGCGCTCCAACTGCTGCGGCTGACGCTCAGGCGAACGCCTCGGACATCCGGACCATCAGTCCCTCGAACGCGCGTGCCGGCTCGGGCGCGGTGCCGTTCTTCGTGGCGCGATCGGTCTGCACCGCCATGCGGAACATGGTGGCCGCGGCATGCGGCTTCAGGCGCTTGCCCGCGCGCACCACGCTTGCGGCACTCGGACCCCACAGCTTCAGCGTCTTGGCGACGGCGCCCTCGCCTTCGCCCTGCGCCAGCAAGCAACTTGCGTCGTGCACCTTGCGAGCCAGGTCCACCAGACTCCATCCGATCATCACCTCGGGCACGCGGCTCACACGCAGCAGTTCGTCAAGCTTGCGCAACGCGCCCGCCGCATCACCCTGCACGACCGGCCCCTGGATCTCCCACGCCTGCTCCTCGCGCGAGAGTCCGGTGAACTCCTGCACGATGGCGCGCGTGACCTTCGCGGCACCGCCGCCGGGCCGAAGCGCCGCCGACGTGAGCTTGCCGAGTTCCGAATCGAGCCGACCCAGATCGCAGCCAATCCGTTCGACAAGCAGTTCCGCCGCGGCACCCTCCATCTCCGCCTCGTGACGCTTGCGCGTGCGCGCGATGCACCACGCCACCGCCTCGTCGGGCGAGGGACTCTCGCACTTGATCACCGCGCCAACCTTCGCCACCAGCTTGTCGAAGTTGCCCGGGCGCCAGCCGCCCGCGGATCGCATGAGCAGCGTGGCGTCGGCGCACGGCGACTGGGCATAGCCCTCCATCGCGCGACGGCGATCCTCGGCGCCCATGAACGCCTCGGCGTTCTCCAGCACCACCAGTTTGTGCGGCGCGAAGAGGCCCGGCGTGCGAAGGCCGTCCAGCACGTCGGCCAGCGCCGCCTGCGTGCCGTCCAGATCGGTCCGGTCGACGCCGCCGAAGCGTTCCTGAAGCAGCGTCTCGAGCCGCCGACCACGCTCCAGTCGCAGGAACGCGTCCTTGCCGTGCAGCACCACCACCCGCATCTCGGCGGTCGGGTTCATGGGCGTGTCGGCTCGCGCTGCCATGCGGAAGACTCTACCCGCCGCCACGCCATACATTTCGCGCATCGACACGTTCGAGGCCAACTTCGACGGGCTCGTGGGCCCCACCCACAACTACGCGGGACTGAGTCAGGGCAACATCGCCAGCCAGTCCAACGCGCAGGCGATCTCGCGTCCGCGCCGCGCCGCGCTGCAGGGCCTCGCGAAGATGCGCGCGGTGGCGGGGCTTGGCTTCGTGCAGGGCTTCCTGCCACCGCAGGAGCGACCGGCCCTGTGGACGCTTCGTGCGGCGGGACTGTCCGGCAGCGACGAGCAGGTGCTCGCAGCAGCGGCGCGCGATCACCCCCTGCTGCTCGCGCGCGCCTGCAGCGCCAGCGCCATGTGGACTGCCAACGCCGCCACGATCGCGCCCGCACAGGACACCGACGATGGTCGACTGCATGCTGTGGTGGCGAACCTTCGTGCGATGCCGCATCGCTCGATCGAGCCGCCACAGACGTTGCGCACGCTGCGCGCGCTCTTCCACGATTCCAGTCGCTTCGAGGTGCACGCGGCGCTCGACCCATCCGGAGCCTTCGGCGACGAGGGTGCCGCGAACCACACGCGACTCGCGACCGCGGGCGCGCAAGGCATCCACCTTTTCGTGCATGGGGCCGCGGCGACGGGCGGCCCTGCACCCGCCAAGCATCCGGCCCGACAGACGCTTGAGGCAAGTCGCGAAGTCGCGCACCTGCTGCGCGTGCCGGCCTCGCACTGCGTGCATGCGCAACAGTCCCCCGCCGTGATCGACGCGGGCGTGTTCCACAACGACGTGATCTGCGTGGGCACCGGCGGCACGCTGCTGCATCACGAGGACGCGTTTCTGGACGGTGCCGCGACCATCGACGCGCTGCATCGCGCCGTCGGCGATGGATTCCACCCACTCGTCGTGCGTCGTGACGAGATTTCGGTGGCCGACGCGGTCTCTACCTATCTCTTCAATTCCCAGTTGTTGCAGGCCCCGGATGGACACCAGATCCTGGTGTGCCCGATCGAGGTCCGCGAGCATCCGCGCGCCTGCGCGGTGGTGGACCGCATCCTGAGAGATCCATTCTCGCCCGTGAAGACGGCGGTCTACCTGAACGTGCGCGAGAGCATGCGCAATGGCGGCGGACCCGCGTGCCTGCGCCTGCGCGTGCCGCTTGACGAAGTCGGGCGTGCGGCCCTGCATCCTGGCTTCCTGCTTTCACCCGAACGCATCGCATGGCTGCATGGATGGATCGAACGCCATTACCCAGAGGAACTTCGGCCCGCGGACCTGTGCGACCCGACGCTGCTTCGGCGCTCGCGGGACGCCCTCGACGAGCTGACCCGATGGATGGGTGTGGGCGCGATCTACACCTTCCAGGGCGCCACACCCCCATGAACGCGGCGGCGATGGCGGCACCGCACTATGATCCCGCCTCCATGTTCAAGACCCCGAATGTGATCACCCCGGAAGTGCTCGCGGGCCTGCCCCGCGAGCTGGTCGCCTCGATCAGCTACCAGCGCACGCGCGAGATGAGCATCGACGAACTGCTCCTCGAGAACCGCGTGGTGTTCCTCATCGGCGAGATCAACCACGCCAGCGCCGCGCGCGTGATGATGCAGATGCTCTATCTGGAGAACCAGAAGCGCGGGCAGGACATCAACTTCTACATCAACAGCCCCGGCGGCGCGGTCGACGACACGCTGGCCATCTACGACACCATGCAGTTCATCAGCAGCGAGGTGGCCACCTTCTGCATCGGCCGCGCATACTCGGGCGGCGCCGTGCTGCTGGCCAGCGGCCACGCCGGCAAGCGCCACATCCTGCCCCACGCGAAGGTGATGATCCATCAGCCCTTCGGCGGCGTGGGCGGCCAGACCAGCGACATCCAGATCCAGGCCGAGCAGATCCTGAAGGACAAGCGCATGCTGAACGAGATCCTGGCGCGCCACACCGGCCAGAAGTTCGAGCAGGTGGCGAAGGACGGCGAGCGCGACAAGTACTTCAGCGCCGCCGAGGCGAAGGCCTACGGGCTGGTCGACGAGGTCGCCAGCTTCCCCGACAAGAGCAAGAAGTGAACCCGAGCACCCCACGGAACCAGCCATGACCCTCGTCCCCATCGTCATCGAGAAGACCGGCCGCGGCGAGCGCGCCTACGACATCTACAGCCGTCTGCTGAACGACCGCATCATCTTCGTGGGCGGACCCGTGAACGACGTGATGGCCAACCTGGTCGTCGCGCAGCTCCTGTTCCTGGCCAACGAGGATCCGAAGGCCGACATCCACCTGTACGTGAACAGCCCGGGTGGCAGCGTGACCAGCGGTCTCGGCATCGTGGACACGATGCGTTTCGTGCCCTGCGACGTCTGCACCTACATCATCGGTCAGGCCGCCAGCATGGGCAGCGTGATCGCGTGCAGCGGCACCAAGGGCAAGCGATTCGCGCTTCCGAACGCCGAGAACCTGATGCACCAACCGCTCATCGGCGGCGTGCTCGAGGGCCAGGCCACCGACCTCGAGATCGAGGCCCGGCACATCCTGCGCATGCGTGAGCAGCTCTACGACATCTACGCGCGGCAGACCGGCAAGCCGAAGACGCAGATCGCCGAGGACTGCGAGCGCAACAAGTGGCTCACGGCCGCGGAGATGCAGACCTACGGGCTCATCGACCGCGTGCTGGAGAAGCTGCCGGTGAAGGCGCCCGCGCCCGCGCAGGGCTGATCGCTCACGCCCGCTCAGGCGACTCGACCGTTGTGGAGCTGATGCTCCATCGGCGTCGATGCGTCCATCGATCGCGACCGCGCCAGCGGATCCACGGCACCACAAGGCCGACCAGCACACCCAGCCAGGCGCCGGCGAGGGCGTCGGCCAGGAACGCCACGCCCACCGCCACCTCGGCGGCAAGCACCAGCGGAAGCGCGATCGCCACGCGTCGCCGCCATCGCGGCGCCGCAGTCCACGTCCAGATGGTCGCCGCCGCGATGGTGGCCGCGCGCGGATTCGGGCTCAGATGCTCCCATGCATCAGCGCCGCCAGCCGCGATCCAGACCGCGCCCTCCGCAAAGGCGTCGCAGAACCCGCACGCCAGCACACTCGCACCAATCGTCACGAACAGCACGAACGCTTCCTGCGCTCGCTCGCGCTCGCGCTGCGCCGCCATCAACAGGAACGCCGCGCCGGAACCGACAAGCCAGAACTCCGGCGCGCCCAGGATGCTGAATCCTGTCAGAAGCGCTGGCCAGTGCGCCTCCATCCACGCGCCGAAGGGCACGTCGATGAAGTGCCAGAGCACGATCAGCAGCGGCACCAGCCCGATGCTCACGCCCGCCGCGAAGGCACGCCACCACCACGACTCCAGCAATGGCATGCCGGCCGGCACACGACGGTCCAACAAGATGTGATCGGGCGCGACCAGCACACGCGCACGATACCTGCACGCCCGCGGGAGCCGCGATCAGGCCCTTCGACGCCTGCACATACCCACACACGCCGCGAGCGCCAGCACACCAGGCGCAGGGATCACCGCCGGCGCAGCCGAGGAGCCGAACACCCACGCGTCGCGCGAGCCGTCCTGCATCGCGCGACCGGAGGCGCCGAACATCGGGGCCTCGAACGCCGCGTCGCCCTCGGCCGTCCAGTAGTGCCAGTAGTTCTCGACGGGCCACAGTTCACCCTCGCCGTACTGGTAGTCACCACCCACGCCGAGACCCGTGACGAACTTGCCGAAGCTGAAGGATTGGTAGTCCAGACGGCCACCGGTCGCCTGAGTCGACATGAGTTCCAGCGCGCCGAATCCGGTGAGCGTTCCGTCCCAGCGCACGTTCACCACATGCGTGTTGCCGTTCTCGAAGTCGAATTGCAGGCTGGCGCTCTTCGCGCCCGAGCCGATGGTCTGCGTGCTCACCAGCCCTGCCGTCGCACCGACGGTGAGCGTGCAGGAGAAAGTGAGTGCAGACAGACAGGACATGCTTCGGGTCATGGGTCGAACCTTTCGTCCGCCGATCGCGCGGCGGAAAACACGGGAGAAGCCGTGCAGACACGATGGAGGGTGCGCGCCCGAGGGCGCGACGGCCGTCCACCCGAGCTGCGCGGGCGGGAACAAGCACGGACCCTCAGGCGATAGACCCGACTCGCCTGCCGTAGATAAGGACGGCAGGCACACGGTGACGCGTTCGCGGCGGATTCGCACCGCCTTCCCCCGCCTGGGGGCCATTCGCCGGACATCGGCGAACGCGCACACCTTACCACGCGGCTCGAATCCGGCAAGCGGCCGCTCAAGCCTTTCGTAACATTTCAACCCTATGGCCGACTCAGGGACCGAGCAGCTGATCGAACGGTTCCGCGCGGACTTCCAGAAGGTGCACGCCGAGATCGGCAAGGCGATCGTGGGTCACGAGAGCGTGGTCGAGGGCACGCTGATCTGCCTGTTCGCCAACGGCCATGTGCTGCTGGAGGGCGTGCCGGGCCTTGGCAAGACCCTGCTCATCCGCACGCTCAGTCAGGCGCTGCAGCTGAAGTTCAACCGGATCCAGTTCACCCCCGACCTGATGCCCGCCGACGTGACCGGCACCACCATCGTGGTCGAGGGCGAGCACGGCCGCGACTTCCAGTTCCGCAAGGGACCGATCTTCGCGCAGATCGTGCTCGCCGACGAGATCAACCGCGCCACGCCCAAGACGCAGAGCGCGCTGCTCGAGGCCATGCAGGAGCGCAGCGTGACCGTGGGCGGCACCACGCACCTGCTCGACAAGCCGTTCCTGGTGATGGCCACGCAGAACCCGATCGAGCAGGAAGGCACGTACCCCCTGCCCGAGGCGCAGCTCGACCGCTTCTTCTTCAAGCTGCTGCTGGGTTACAGCTCGCGTGAAGAGCTGGCCACGATTCTGGAGCGCACGACCACGGGCACGAACCCCGAGATCCATGCGGTCCTCGACGCCGAGACGATCCTGCATCACCAGAAGCTGGTGCGCCGCGTGCGCGTGGAGCCCGTGGTGCAGGACTTCGCGGTACGCCTCACGCTCGCCTCGCATCCGAAGGGTCCGTTCGCCACGCCGCTCGTGAACCGCTTCCTGCGCCTCGGCGCAAGCCCGCGCGCCGCCCAGACGCTGGTGCTGGCAGGCAAGGTGCGCGCGCTGCTGGCCGGCCGCCCCTTCGTGAACGCCGACGACATCAAGTCGGTCGCGCTGCCTGCGCTGCGCCATCGCGTGATGACCAACTTCGAGGCCGAAGCCGAGGGCAAGAGCGTCGACGAAATCGTGCAGAACCTGATCGAGACCACGCCGCCCACCGCGGCAACCTGATGACCCTCGTCATGCGTGCCACCACCGCCTCACTCGCCTCACTCGCCCTCTGCTCCATCGCCGCCGCCCAGAACGTTGGCGCAGGCGCGCGCACCACGGAATCGCGCGAGGCGATCCAGAACACCGGCGACACGCAGCCGCCGGCCGACGCACCTGCGGCGGGCCCCGGCACCGCCACGCGCTTCAAGCTTGCCGGCGGGTTCGTTCAGCAGTTCAACACCACGGTGAACAGCGGAGGCAACTACGCCGCCAGCCGCGCCTATGCCGCCTTCAGCAGCAAGGCCGTCCTGACCGAGAACATGATGCTCGACATGGGCATCGGCTACGAGTTCGATCACTACGAGTTCCACGGCACGAACTTCGGCCTCGGCAGCACGCTCAACACCGAGGCACTCAGCATCACGCCACGATTCACCGTCGCGCTGGACCGCCATTGGGCAATCGGCGGCGCACCCATCCTTCAGATGGCGGGCGAAAGCCATGCCGACGGAGGCAAGACCATCACGGGCGGCGCGATCGCGAACTTCCGTTACGCGTTCGATCAGGAGCATGTGCTCGGCTTCGGCATCCTGGCCAAAGGCCTGCTTGGCAGTGGCGTGCTTGTGGTGCCCGCGCCGCTGGTGGACTGGAAGATCGGCGAGAGCACGCGCATCAGCAACATCCGCGGTCCCGAGGCGAATCCCTTCGTAGGCCTGGAGATCGAGCATGAACTTGGACCGAGTCTCGACGTCGGCTTCGGTGGCGCGTGGGAGTTCCGGCAGGCGCGACTCGACGACAGTGGCCCGGACGCCGACTTCATCTTCCAGGAGTCGAACACGTCGATCTACGGGCGCATCGAGTGGCGGCCGATCACGAATCTGCGCATGGACCTCGTGGCCGGCAGTGCGCTGTACAGCCGCGTGAAGACGCTTGATGGCGGTGGCGGCACGGTCACCAGCACGGGTGGCAATCCGGCGCTGATTCTCGGTGCGTTCGTGAGCTACCGGTTCTGAGGCGCGAGCGGGCGTGTCGGCATGGGGGCCGTGCCGATTCGCTGCGGTCGAGGGAAATATGGTCTCACTTTCCCGGCGCACTCTTGAGTGTCGCTACCGTGGGCCATGCAATGGAGGCATGCCCGTGACCGGAGAGGACACTCGCAACGCGTTGAACGTCTGGCCTTTCGTGCCGTTCTGTCTGCATCGGGCTGTTTCAATCGGTTCGACTCACGAAACCAGCGCGGCGAGACGGCCACCCGCCTCTTCCACATTCGCGCGACTGTTGAAGGCGCTCACGCGAATGAAGCCCTCGCCACAGCGGCCGAAACCCGCGCCTGGCGTACACACCAGTTGCGCGTTACGAAGCAGGCGGTCGAAGGCATCCCAACTGTGCAGGCCCTCAGGGCACTTGATCCACACGTACGGCGCGTTGTCACCGCCCCAGCAGCGCAGCCCAAGCGCCTGCACCGCGCCACGCAGGATGCGCGCGTTCTCCAGATAGAAGTCGGTCAGCGCACGCATCTGACGCTGCCCCTCCGGTGTGCACAGTGCGGCCGCCGCATTCTGCACCGGCCAGCTCACGCTGTTGCTGCAGGTGCTCCAGCGCCGCATCCACAGGCCGTGCAGCGGCACACGCGTGCCGTCGCGCGTGCTGCCGGTGAGTTCCTTCGGCACCACCGTGTAGCCACACCGCACGCCCGTGAATCCGCCGTTCTTCGAGAAGCTGCGGAACTCGATCGCGCACTCGCGCGCGCCCGGCACCTCGTACACGCTGCGCGGCACCGCCGGATCACGCACGTAGGCCTCGTAGGCCGCATCGAACAGCACCAGGGTGTCGTTCGTGCGAGCCCAGTCGATCCACCGCTTCAGGCCCTCGCGCGTGATCGTGGCGCCGGTCGGATTGTTCGGGAAGCACAGGTACACCACGTCAAGGCGCTCCGCGGGCGGCGGTGGCGCAAAGCCGTTGTCGGGAGTGCCTTCGAGATAGGTGATGCCTTCGTACCGACCGCCTTCCATCGCGGCGCCGGTGTTGCCGGCCATCACGTTAGTGTCCACGCACACCGGATACACCGGATCCTGCACCGCGATGCGATTGCCCTGCCCCAGGATCTCGAGCAGGTTGCTCGCGTCGGGCTTGCTACCGTCCGACAGGAAGATCTCGTCGTCGGCCACCTGCACGCCACGGTCGCGGTAGTCCACCTGCGCGATGGCCTTCCGAACAAACTCGTGCCCCGTCGCCGGGCCGTAACCCTGGAACCGCTCGCGCGTGGCCAGATCGTCGGCACCCTCGTGCAGCGCACGCACCGCCACCTCGGGCAGAGGCTCGGTCACGTCGCCCACGCCGCAGCGGATGATGCGCCCAGCGAGGTCCGGTCGTTCCGCCGCGAACGCGTTCACGCGTCGGCCGATCTCCGGGAAGAAGTATCCCGCGGCCAGCTTCAGGAAATGCTCGTTGACGCGCGCCATGCCTCAGCTCAGGCCGGCGCTGTGCGCCGCTTGCGGGTCTCCGGCGCACGCTTGGCCGGCGTTGCCTCGCTCTTGCGAAGGTGTGTGGCCACCGCCGGCGGGATGTTGCTCAGCACCAACTCACGCTTGCCGCGATGGCGCCGGCGAAGGCTCTCCCCCACATACTGCACGCCCTTGAGCTGCCTGCGCCCGCGTTCGCCCACCAGCGGCGCCTTGATCGTGCGCACGCCCGCGTACTCGAAGTACGCCAGTTCGCCGCCCTCGCGCAGCAGCGCCATCATGCGGCGGAAGATCGATCGTACGAGCGTCGGCGGAAAGTTGTTGAACGGAAGCCCGCACACGATCAGGTCGTAGGGCCCCTCGAGCGGCGCCTCCTGGATCGCCGCCTGATGCAGCGCCACCATCATGCGGGGCTTGCGCTTGCGGTACGGCGCAACCAGTCGTCGCTCAAGCTCCCTACAGAACACTGGGTTCAGCTCCACGATGTCGAAGTGGTCGCCATCGCGCAGGCCCCGCAGGATGCGCTCCGTGAACGGCCCGGTGCCCGGCCCCACCTCAAGCACGCGCCGCTTGCCACGCAGGTCACCGAGCCCGCGTGTCATCGCCTTGGCGAGCGCGGGGCTGCTCGGCCACACGCTGCCGGTGTGGCGAATGTCGCGGAAGGCCTCGCGGACGAAACGGAACATGGGGGACAGTCTACGAGCCGCGCTCAGAGCGCCGGCACGAAACTCTCGTCACCCTTCAGGCCCAGGCAGAAGCCCGCGAAGATCTCGCCGATCTGCTCCAGATCCCTCAGCGCGGTCATTTCGACCGTGGTGTGCATGTAGCGGATCGGCAGGCTCACCAGCCCGCTCGCGATGCCGCCACGCCGCACGAAGATCGCGTCGGTGTCGGTGCCGCTGCTGCCGGGCGCCGCGGTGCGCTGCACGGGAATCTCCCGCTGCTTCGCCACCTCGAACAGGCGCGCCACCACCTCGGGCTGCATCGAGCCGCCGATCGAGATCTTGGGGCCGCCGCCCAGCTTGAAATGGCCGTGCTGCGCGTGGTTGATGCCAGGGCTGTCGGTGGCGTGTCCCACGTCGGTCACCAACGCCACGTCGGGGTGCAGCGCCTCGGCGATCATCGCCGCGCCGCGCAGACCCACCTCCTCCTGCACGGTGCTCACCGCCACCACGCGCACCTTCAGCTCGCCACGCTTCTCGCTCGCCAGACGCAGGCCCTCGGCTGCGGCGAAGGTGCCGATGCGGTTGTCAAGGCCGCGCGCCACGATGAGGCCGTCGCCCATCAGCATGCTGGAATCCATGAACACGCCGGGGTCGCCGATGTTCACCATCGCCTGTGCGGCCGCCTGGTCCTTCGCGCCAATGTCGATGTAGAGCTCGTGCAGCTTGCGCACCTTGCCCTCGACGCTCTTGTCCTGCAGGTGGATCGCGGTGGCGCCGATCACGCCGAGCACCGGGTTCTTCACCCCGGGCACCGTGCTCTGGAACTGCACGCGCTTGCCCACGATGCTGCCCGCATCGATGCCGCCGATCGACTTGCAATAGATGTAGCCGTTCGAGTCGAAGTGATTGACCATCAGGCCGATCTCGTCGGCATGGCCGCACAGCGCCACGGTCATCACCTTCGCGCCCGGCTTCACGCCCGCGGGCTCGATCGACGCGAAGCAGTTGCCGTAGGCGTCGTTCCACACCTTGTCGGCGAAGGGCCGGACGTAGCTCAGCCAGACCTGCTGGCCCGCCCGCTCGAATCCGCTGGGGCTTGGGGTGTCGAGAAGGGCACGAAGAAAGGTCAGCGAGTCGGGGCGCATGGGGAGCGGAATGTATCCGCCACGGCCTTCGCGAATCGACTCGCCGGCACCCTTAGATGACCTTCACCGCGATCAACCGACCTGACGATCCGTCAAGCGCGCGAACGCGGCCTCGAAATCCTGCAGGCTCTTCGCCACGGCACGCGGCTTGCCGCTGCTCGCAGTCGCCTGCGCCTTCGGGAACGGAATCGAGGCCGGTGCCACCGTCGGCGCCACGATCACGCGCCCCAAGCGCTGGTCCCGGGACGAGTCCACGATCCGGTCCATGCGGCGAAGCAAGCCGCGCAAATGCTCGAACCGGGTCGGAACCCCGCCCGAGCCACCCTGCATGCCATTTCCCGTCAAATTCGTTTCCATGGTTTCCTGCCTCCTTTGGGGCCTTGGACGGCCCTGAATTGCCCTTCAGAAGCACTCTCCTATTCGTGCGCCAGAAAAGCCAAGAATCTCGGTCGCCGACTCCCGGTACATGTCGAACCCGACTACGGGGATCAGTACCTTTTCGTGAACCGAGACTTGACGAATGGATTTCCACATGCCCCCCATCGCCCCCGTCGCCCTTCTGATCGCCCTTTCCGCCTCGGCAGCCACCGTGGATCTGCCCCGCTACCCGGCCGCCAGCCCCGACGGCTCGCAGGTGGTCTTCAGCTGGCGTGGCGATCTCTGGCGCGCGCCCGCCGGCGGCGGCGAGGCCGTTCGCCTGACCACCAATCCCGGCGACGACCTGCGCGCGGTGTTCACGCCGGATGGCTCCACACTGGTCTTCGAGAGCACGCGCGAGGGCACGCGCAATCTCTGGTGCATGCCCACCAACGGCGGTGAACCCCGCCAACTCACCTTCGGTGACAGCGCGGTCGTGCTGGGCGGCGTGGCCAAGCGATCCGACGGCTCCGTGTGGGTGATGGGCGACTCGTCACGCGAAGGCGACCTGTACCGCGCACCACGCCCGTACATGGTGCCACTGACGGGAGGACCGCTCACGCGCGTGCATGACGCCTTTGGCTCGCGCCCCTCGGCCGACGCACAGGGCCGCGTGCTCTTCGAGCGCGGCGGCAACAGCTGGCTTCGGCGCAATTACCGCGGCCCCGATGCGCGCGACGCCTGGATGTTCACGCCCGGCGTGCCGCAGGAGCAGGCCTTCCGCCGTCTCACCAGTTGGCCCGGCAACGATGGACAGGCGCAGTGGCTCACGGGCTCCGACGACTATCTCTATCTCTCCGACCGTGATGGTGCGGTGAACCTCTATCGCAAGAATCTGACCGAGCCCATCGACGTGGCCGGCAAGCGACTCACCGACTTCCCTGACGACATCACCGGCTACGACGTGAGCGCCGATGGCCGCACCGTGTTCCTGACCCGCGGCACGCAGCTGTGGCGGCTCGATCTGTCCAAGCCCGACACCAAGCCCGAGGCGCTCACCGTGACCGCGGTGGCCGACGAGCCCGATCCGGTCGAGATGCGCAAGGTCGACAAGGACGTGACCGAGGCGCTCGCAAGCCCCGACGGCAAGTCGATGGCGTTCGTGGCCTATGGCGACGTGTTCGTGCGCAGCCTGGACGAGAAGGCCCCCGCCGTGCGCGTGAGCGCGCCACCAAGTCGCGAGCGCGAGATCGCGTGGAGCCCCGATGGCACGCGTCTCTACTTCGTCTCCGACGCCTCAGGCAACGACGACATCATGGAGGCGGTCGTGTCGCGCACGCGTGGCGAGATCCGCAAGGAGGCGAATCCTCCGAAGAAGGACGAGAAGCCCAAGGAAGAGAAGAAGGACGATGTCAAGCCGGCGGAGACCGCGAAGCCGGCCGAGCCCGCGAGCGAGACGCCCACGACCGACGGCAAGCCCACTGCGGATGCTGCCAAGCCCGACGCGCCCGCCGCCAACGCGCCAACGACGGACGATTCCAAGCCCGACGCGCCACAGCCCGAAGAGAAGGAGGAGCCCACGAAGCCGAAGGATCCGCGCCTCGATCCTGCGCGCTGGTCCGAGGCCGTCGCGTTCGACGTGGGCACGGTCGTCGCCACGCCGGCAAGTGAACGCGATCCGCAGGCGAGCCCCGACGGCAAGACACTGTCCTTCCGCCGCGGCGGCGATCTGGTGCTCCTGGATCTCGAGAAGGGATCCGAGCGCGTGTTCCGACCCGGTTGGGACCAGGAGATCGAGTGGCGTTGGAGTCCCGACTCGAAGTGGATCGCCTTCGCGCAGGATGATCGCGACTTCAATCGCGACATCTGGATCGCGCCGATCGACGCGTCGGCCCCCGCGGTGAACCTCACGCGCCATCCCGACAACGATCGGGCGCCGCGCTTCAGCGCCGACGGCAAGCTGCTCGCGTTCGCCTCGGGTCGCGTGAACAACGAGTTCGACATCTACACGCTTGCGCTCGACCCCTCGGTCGAGGCGCTCACGAAAGCCGAGCTTGAGACCTACTTCAAGGATGCGGGCGAGGCCGCGAAGAAGCGCAAGCCGCTGCCCGGACCCAACGCGAAGAAGCCCAAGGCCAAGGACGCGAAGGCGGCCGACAAGGACGGCACCAAGAACGACGGCGACGCGAAGGACGGCAAGGACGCGAAGGAGGACGGCGAGAGCAAGGAAGCGAAGGCGACCGCCGCTGAGTACCACCTCGACGACGCATACCAGCGCGTGCGCCGCATCACGCGCCTTCCGGGTGACGAGACCGGTCTTGAGATCACGCCCGCTGGCGATCGCGTGGTCTTCTCGGGCAACGACGGCGGAAGCGCCGCGGTGCTCAGCGTGAAGTGGGACGGCAGCGACCAGAAGAAGGTCGCTTCGGGTGGCCGCGTGTCCCAAATGAACCTCGCCGGCGACAAGGTGACCATCGTGAACGCGGGCCGCGTCAGCACCGCCTCACCGGCAGGCGGCGGCGAGGCGAAGGCCGTCGACTTCAGCGCTACCACGCCGATCCAGCGGCGCGAGTGGGCGCTGCACCGCTACGACGAGGCCGCGCGCACCTTCTCAGAAAGCTTCTACGACCCCACGATGAAGGGCCTCGACTGGCCCGCGCTGGTGAAGAGGTACCGCGATCTGGTCGCGTGCACGCGCACCGACAATGAGTTCGAGTGGTGCATGGCACGGCTGATGGGCGAACTCAACGCCAGCCACACCGGCGTGACCGTGCGCGGACCCGAGGACGACTCCACGCGGCGACCCGCGGGCCGTCTTGGCATCCGCACGCGTCCGGTCGAGGGCGGCTTCGAGATCGTGGCCACGCTGCCCGAAGGTCCGGCCGTGAAGAGCCAGACCCCGCTGAAGGTGGGCGACGTGATCGTCGCGATCGCGGGTCAGCCGCTGCAGTCCACCGACGCGCTTGAGGCGCGCATGCGCGGGCGCGTGGGCGAGGAGACGCTCATCACGGTGCGTCGCGCCGATCCCGAGGGCCAGCCGAAGTCGGTGGATTGCCTCATCACGCCATGCGCGGGCATGGAGGAGGCGGACCTGAACTACAAGGCGGCCACCGCCAAGGCGGCGCAACTGGTGAACGAGTGGAGCGGCGGCCGCTTGGGCTACATCCACATTCAGGCCATGAGCCAGCAGAGTCTGGACGACTTCGAGCGCGACCTGTGCGCGGCGGCGAGCGGCAAGGACGGCCTGCTGGTCGACGTGCGCAACAACGGCGGCGGAAGCACGGCCGATCGCGTGCTGGCGAGCCTGATGGCGCAGCCACACGCCTACACCGTGCCGCGTGGCGCCGACGCCTCGTACACGCGCGGCTATCCGCAGGACCGCCTCTTCATCCAGCGCTGGACTCTGCCCACCAACATGCTCTGCAACGAGAAGAGCTTCTCGAACGCGGAGATCGTGAGCCACGCCTTCAAGAACCTCAAGCGCGGCACGCTGGTGGGCGAGCAGACCTACGGTGGCGTGATCAGCACCGGCGGCACGAGCCTGGTCGACGGCACCACCGTGCGACTGCCCTTCCGCGGGTGGTACACCCCCGAAGGCCGCGACATGGAGAACAACGGTGCATTGCCCGACATTCGCGTGCCGCCCAACCCGGTCGACGAGGCGAACGATCTCGATGCGCAATTGAAGGCCGCCGTGGACGACCTGCTTGGCCGGTTGCCTGCGGGAAATCCCCCCGCCGCCAACGCCAGCAAGGCGGGCGATCAGCCGGCGCGGCCGGGATAAGCCTCGGCGTAGTCCTCGATCGCGGCGCGCACCACGGTGCGTGCGTGCTCTACACCGTACAGGCGGTGCACCTTCACGGTGGACTGCTCGCCGGGTCGCATCTTGTAGGTCATGAAGTAGTGCTGCAGCCGCTCCACCAGACGCGCCGGGAGGTCTTGCAGGTCACGCGCCTCGCTCCAGATCGCGTCGTCCTTCAGCACGGCCACGATCTTGTCGTCGGCCTCGCCGCCATCATCCATCAGCAATCCACCCACCACGCGCACGTCCAGCAGCACCTCGGCTCGAGCGATCGGGCGTTCGCTGAGCACGCAGACGTCCAGCGGATCGTCGTCGCCGCGCCGTAGACCGGCCACCTTGGCCACTCGGGCACCGCACAGCGTGCGCGGAATGAATCCGTACAGCGTGGGCGGCGTGCTGCTCGATCGCTGCGGTCGATCCACGCGCAGGAAGCCGCTCGCCTTGTCCACTTCGTACTTCACCAGATCGAAGGGCGTGATCTCGATGAACGCGCACAGCAGGTCAGGCGGCTGCGTGCCAGGCTTGAGGCCATGCCACGGATGTGGACGGAAGCGCTGGTGCTCCTCGCCGCTCATGCGTCGTGACCTTCGACACGCTCTCGCAACTCGATGGCCTTGCTGCGCAGGCTGTCATGCACGCTCGCCAGCAGTCCGACCAGCGGGAACTTGCCGCCCAGCGGGCTGGCCCCGAGTCGGCGCAGCAGCGCGTGCGGCACATGCGCCTGCGCGGGCAGGCGCTCGAAGTCCGCAAGCTTGCGGCCCGGGCGCCAGAAGTCGTCGAGGCATGCCTCGAGCGGTGGCAACTGCGCCTTCTGCGAAGGCAGTTGTGGGCTCTGGTGGCTCTGCGACACACCGGTCGTCTGAACGGTGCGCGCCTCCTGCAGTCGCTCCAGAAGCGTGGTGCCGGGCAGACCTCGCAGCGCGAACAGAGCCAGCGGATCGACTTCCAGCCGCTCCGCCAACAGGTAGCCCACCGCCACCGCGTGCTTGCACGGCAGCTTCTCACCGCAGTTGCACTCGACCGTCAACTCGGATGGCGTCTTGGGAAGCAGGTTCACCCCGCACGCGGCGAACGGCTCCTCGATGCCCTCGGGCATCTCGCCCACCAGCAGCTTGGCGGCGAACAGCGCCTCGTGCGCCATCACCTGCACCACATCGACCCACTGCTCCTTGCTCAGGTGTGGCAGCGACAGCTTCACCACATAAGGCCGCGGAGCGCGGCCCTGCACCAGTGCGTCCACGATGCCGGTGTCCAGACTGAAGCTCGCGGCCTGTCCGCTCAGCGCGTACTCCATGCCCATCACGCGCGCGCCAAGCGCCGCACGACTCTCGATCGCGTCCACGAACGCCTTCGCGAACCACGGCAGGCCCTGCAGGCCCTCCTTGCGGCGGAACTTGATGCCGTGCCGCACGCGCCGCGGCGAGTCGGGCTTCCGAGGCTGACCTTGGGCGGGATTCGCGCTCACACTTCCTCCAGCGCGGCCGTCCGCAGGCTCAGGATGTCACGCAGCTGGCCGGTGCTCATCTCGGTCAGCCACTGCTCGCCGGCGCCGATGATCTGCGTGGCCAGCTCGGTCTTCTGCTCGATCATCTGGTCGATGCGCTCCTCGAGCGTGCCGGCGCTGATCATCTTGTGCACGTTCACGGTGCGCAGCTGACCGATGCGGAACGCGCGGTCCGTGGCCTGATTCTCCACCGCCGGGTTCCACCAACGGTCGTAGTGGAAGACATGGTTCGCGGCAGTCAGGTTCAGACCCACGCCACCGGCCTTCAGGCTGAGCACGAAGATCGGCGCAGTGCCCTCGGGATCCTGGAAGCGCGCCACGAGCTGGTCGCGCTTGGCCTGCGGCGTGCCACCGTGCAGGAACAGCGACTCCACGTCGAGCTCGCGTCGGATCATCGCCACGAGCAAGTGGCCCATCTGCCGATACTGCGTGAAGATCAGCGCACGATCGCCCGCGGCCACCACTTCCTCCAGCATCTGTATCAGACGGATGCTCTTGCCGCTTCGCGCCGACAGCGGGCGGCCGTCGGTCGGCAGCTCGATCGGCGTCTCCACGCCCTCCGCGCCCTCGCTCGGCTCGGTGGCGTCCACAGCGACCACCTCGGGCGAGGCCGCCTCGCGCAGGTAGTGGGCCGGGTGGTTGCAGATCTGCTTCAGCTTCACCAGCGCGCTCAGGACCAGGCCGCGGCGGCGCAGCCCCTCGGCGCGATCCACCTTCGCCAGCATCTCGTCGACCACCTTGTCGTAGAGCGAGGCCTGTTCGCCGGTCAGTGGCACATGCTGGTGCGACTCCACCAGCGGCGGCAGGTCGCTGATCACCTTCGCATCGGTCTTCAGGCGGCGCAGGATGAACGGACGCACGAGACCACGCAGCCGTTCCGCGCGTTCCTTGTCGCGATGACGCTCGATTGGCACCGCGAAGCGCCGACGGAACTCCGCCATCGGCCCCAGATATCCCGGCGTACAGAACTCCATGATCGACCACAGCTCGGTCAGGCGGTTCTCCACCGGCGTCCCCGTGAGCGCGATGCGATGCCCGGCCTTGAGCGCACGGATCGACGCGGTCTGCTTGGTCGGCGGGTTCTTGATGTGCTGCGCCTCGTCCAGCGCCACGCGCCGCCAGTCCACCTTCTCAAGGCTCTCCTTGTCGCGCGCCACCAGCGCGTAGGTGGTGATCATCACGTCGCTCTTGGCGACGGTCGCCATCAGCTTGTCGCCGTGCGGGCGATCGAGGCCGTGATGCACGTGTACGTTCAGTTCCGGCGCGAAGCGCGTGAGCTCACGATGCCAGTTGCCGAGCACGCTCATCGGGCACACCAGCAGCGTGGGACCCACCTTCTCGCCCTCTGGGGCCTTCTCGCGCTCATGCTGCAGCAGCGCGATCAACTGGATGGTCTTGCCGAGGCCCATGTCGTCCGCAAGACATGCACCCAGACCGTAGCGATCCAGGAACGCCAGCCAGCTCAGGCCGGCAAGCTGGTACGGACGCAGCGAACCCTGAAAGCGCTTGGGTTGCTCGATCATCTCCAGACGCTCGCTCGCGTGCGTGGGACCGAACACCTCGGCCACCCAGCCCTTCGCGTCCATGCCCAGGATCGGCAGGCCCTTGGCGTCCTCGGCCGCGCCATGCGCCAGTCGAAGCGCCTCGATCAGCGACATCTTGCCGCCGGGGTGCTGCTTCAGGAACTTCAGGCCCGTCTCCAGGTCCTCGCGACGCACCTCGACCCAGCGGCCATTCAGTCGCACCAGCGGGCTGCCCTTGCGTGCGAGCGCCTCGAAGGCCTCGATCGAGAGTGGCTGGTCGCCCAGCGCGATCTGCCACGCGTAGTTCACCACGCTGTGCAGGCCTAAACCGCCGCGGCGTGCGTCACCCATCGGAGGCATGCCTTCGCCGTCCATCGACTCGCCCTCGATGAACAGCCGCGCGCCCACGCGCGTGCTCGCCTGGCTCCACCAGTCGGGCACCAGGCACTGCACACCGCTCTCCTCCAGGATCGGCCGGATCTCGCGCAGGAACGCGTAGGCCTCCGCCGTGTCGAGATCGAGTCCGGTCGGCGCGGTCTCTTCGAGCGCGTCCTCGATCTTGGTCCAGATGCGCGAGGCGCGCGCGAGTTCGCCGAGCAGCAGCTCGGCGTTCTTCTCGGCGCCCTTCTTCGAACCACCCTTGCCCGAAGCCTGCTTCCAGATCGTCTCCGCGTCGATGACCGACGAGGGTTCCTCGGTGGTGACCAGATGGAACGCGAGCCGCCACGGATGCTTGTCCTCGTCGCCGTCGCGCTCGCCGAACAGGGCCGGCGGCGGCTCCAGCAGTTCCAGCATGAGCCGCATCGCGCGGCCCTCGCCGATGTCCTCAAGCATGCCAAGCCACTGGCGCACGCCTCGCACCAGGCTCACGTCGCCGGCGTTCGCCTGCGGCACGTCGCTCGCGCGATCCAGCAGGCCGCGAAGCCACGCGACATGCACGTCGGCGTCATCGCGGTCCTCGATCGCTTCCTTGTAGCTCTCCTGCACCATGACATCGCGTGCGAACGTGTCCACGCACGCACCCAGGAAGTCCTCCAGCACGGCCCAGCCGTCCGCTTCCGTGGCATCGGCGATGGCACGGCACATCGGTGGCATCGCGGCGAGCAGCGTGGCCGCGCGCTCGGCGGTGTGCGCATCGCTGAGCCATGGCCTCCAGCGGGCTTCCATGCGGCCCGAGCGATCCTGCTGCACCGTCGGCACCACGCGCTGGTCCTCGAGCAGCTCCAGCGCAAGTCGCGCCGCGGCACACCAGAAGCGAAGCTCGTGTCCGCCTGCATGGTCGTCTTCGCCGCGCGCCGCGTCGAACGCAAACAGTGCGGGCAGCGCCGTTTCGGGAGGCACGGCAAGCGTCGGAATGTCGCAGGCTTCCAGACGCAGATCACGCTCGGCACCGAGCGAGAGACCGAGCTCGGATGCAAGTCGATCGCTCGGCGCGGGGCGATCGCCATCGAACGGAAGCACGAGCGGCAGTCGTGCCGGCCGCGCACCCGCGGTGTCGATGCCCATCGTCTGCGCGAGCGCACGCACCTCATCGGGCGAAGTCACGAAGGCGTGTTCCACGAGCTGATCGGCGGAAGCCGGAGCGACGCGCTTCCCCGCTCGATAGGCATCCGCCGACTCCGCCCACAGGTGCAGTGCGCCTCGGTGCCAGTTCGCGTGCAGGACGGACATGAAGAGAGGATCCTGAGGGGTACAGCCGGGCTCGACAGACTCATGATTGCGCTGGGACTTGAACCCAGGACCTGCCGGTTAAAAGCCGGCTGCTCTACCGACTGAGCTACGCAATCGAGGACCAAGCAGGATACACAGGCCCCGGTGTACCCCCTCTGGTAAGTTTTTGGAAAGATTATTCTCGGACTTTGTTACCTTGGAATCCATCCGCGACAACTTTATAGGAACCACGAGGAGTGAGCCGAAATTAAGTTCGTCCGAAAATCTGCGCCATTTCACTGCCTACCGTTGCACACAGGGACTCTGAAATTCGAAGTTGGGGACTGATAAGACGCCGGTTTCGCGCAGCACCAAAGTGAGGGATGCGGGCCGGACAGCTAACAAGGGAGGCACCCACCATGGAAACCAACCTGCCAATCGTTGACCGATTCATCGCCTATCTGGGTGATGAGCGCCATTTCAGCCCCTACACGGGCCGGTGCTACAGCCTGGATCTGCGCCAATTCATCGACCACATCGCCACGGAGGCGGGTCTTGAGATCTCGATGGCCACCGAGAAAGCGGCGCTCGAGTCGCGCAAGGCCGATACGCAAGGCCGCAGCGTGACCAGTCGCATTCTCGCGTGCAACGTGGACACGATTCGCGTCTTCCTGTCGCACTTGAGCGACCAGAACTACTCGCTGGCCACGATGGCCCGCAAGATCGCCACGCTGCGCAGCTTCCACAAGTGGATGGAGCGTGCCGGCATCACGCAGTCGAACCCGATGACGCTGATCCGGTCGCCGAAGCAGCCGAAGCGTCTGCCGAAGGCGATCACCGTGGACCAGATCGAGCGACTGCTCGCGGCGCCAAACTCCAACGACCTGCTGGGTGCGCGTGACCGCGCGATCCTGGAGGCGCTGTACTCCACCGGCATGCGCGTCAGCGAGGTCGTGGGACTGAACCGCGGCGACCTCAACGAGAACGGCGAGTGCGTGCAGATCCGCGGCAAGGGCAAGCGCGAGCGCGTGTCACCACTTGGTGGCCACGCCATGACCGCGATGAAGAACTATCTGCAGCTGCTGGCGACCCACAAGTCGTCGGTGCCGGCCGGTCCGACCTCTCCCCTGTTCATCAACAAGAACGGCACCCGCCTGAGCACGCGCTCGGTGCGTCGCAAGGTCGCCAAGTACCTGGTGCAGGTGGGTCTCGATCCGGACATCTCGCCGCACACGATCCGTCACAGCTTCGCCACGCACATGCTCGACAACGGCGCGGACCTTCGAAGCGTGCAGGAGCTTCTGGGTCACCAGAGCCTCAGCAGCACGCAGGTGTACACGCACCTCACGTCGGGGCGCATGCGTGAGGCCTACGACAAGGCTCACCCGCGAGCCGAGGCAGGCTGACCGTTCAGCGCGGCGAACGCCGCTTGGGCCGCCGACATCGCATCTGATTCCCGCTGGGCCACCGCAGTCAGGTGGCCCAGCTTTCTTCCCACCTTTGGCGACTTGCCGTACAGATGCAGTCGCACCGACGCAGGCAGTGTCGCATCGGGAACAGGCACGTCACCAACCAGATTGCGCAGCACCGACACGCCGCTGCTCTCCGTCGGGCCGAGGGGCATGCGCAGCGCGGCACGCACATGATTCTCGAACTGGCTCGTCTGCGAGCCCTCGATGGTCCAGTGCCCGCTGTTGTGCACGCGCGGTGCCATCTCGTTGGCGATCAGTCTGCCTCGACTCACGAAGAACTCGATGCAGAGCACGCCCTCGTGATCCAGTCCACTCAGCGTGGCGGCCATGCCCGCGCACGCGCGCGCCAGCGACTCTTCGGGAAGGTCCACGGCAGGCGAGACAGTGCGATCCAGGATGCCCCGGCGATGTTCATTGCGGCAGGGCGACCACAAGCGCATCTCTTCGCGTCCCTCGGCATTCACGGCACGCACACCCAGCAGGCTGATCTCCGACTCGAAAGAGACGAAGGCCTCAAGAATGCACGGCACCGAACCCAGCCGCTCGAACGCCGCGGGCAGATCATCGGGCTTGTCGATGCGCGCCTGCCCCTTGCCGTCGTAGCCCATGCGTCGCGTCTTCAGCATCGCGGGCAGCGGTACGCCCGCAAGAGCCGGCACGAAATCGCGCGGCGCATCCACTGGGGCGAAGGCCTGCACGGCCAGGCCACAGCCTCGGAAGAACTGCTTTTCGTGAACGCGATCCTGCGCGCAGCGGAGCGATCGAGCCCCAGGACGCACCGGCACCAGCCGTGACAGCCGCTCCACGGCTGCAGCGGGCACGTTCTCCCATTCATAAGTGACCGCATCGAGTCCCTGGGCGAAGCGCGTCAGCAGCAGGTCGTCGGACAGATCGCCTTGCAGCAGTTCGCCAAGACCCTGCACGCAGGTCTCGCCCGGCGGCGCAAGGAACCTGCACTCCACGCCAATCTGCGCCGCCGCCTGCGCCAGCATGCGACCGAGCTGGCCGGCCCCCAGGATGCCGAGTTTCACGACGCGACCCTCGAAGGATCGGGATTCGCCAGCACCGCGGCGGAGCGTCCCGCACGATCCGCCGCCAGCGCCTTGGCGATCACGGGGTGATCATGCGCCAGGATCGCGGCCGCAAGCAGCGCGGCATTCTCCGCGCCGGCCTTGCCCACCGCGAGCGTGCCCACGGGAACGCCAGCCGGCATCTGGAGAATCGACAGCACCGAGTCCACGCCCTGCAGCGCGCTGCTCATGACCGGCACCCCAAGCACGGGAAGCAGCGTCTTGCTGGCGCACATTCCGGGCAGATGCGCCGCGCCTCCAGCACCCGCGATGATCACGCGGAGTCCGCGCTCGGCGGCCGTCGATGCGTACTCGAACAGCAGGTCCGGGGTGCGGTGGGCACTGACCACGCGGGTCTCATGCGGCACGCCAAGGCGCAGCAGCGCCGACGCGGCGTGCTGCATCGTCTCCCAGTCGCTCTGACTTCCCATGATCACGCCGACGAGCGGCGCGGAGGCGGCGGGCGAGGTCATTCGGGAATGCTACGGCGCCCGGAAGTTCAGGCAAGGCAGATGTTTGTGAAGACGAAGAGCCGATCGGACGAAGTGCGTTGGGGCCCGAAACAACCTCTGGCCCTGTTACGCGGACGCTGTCAGTCGCCAAGGCCGTGGCGCTTCAGATGCGCGCGCATCTCCAGCGCGAACCGACCACGGGAAATCACCGCGGCCGTGTCATGCGTGGCCCCGGGCAGGATCTCGATGCACGGCCGATCGGGCTGCGCACCGTCCGCCTTCGCGCCGGTCGCCGCGCGCAGCGTCTCGATCTTCGCGGCGAGCTTGCGCACGGCGCGCTCCAGATAGAAGTTGTCACGATCGCCGACCAGGACGCGCACCTTGGTGCGCAGGAGCGGATCCAGCTTGCTCCAGCGCTTCTCGACCACGCGCGAGATGTCGTAGGGACTCCAGAAGTCGCGCACCAACACACGGTCGATCGCACCTGTCTGTGGATCGGCGAGCCGCCGCGGCATGGATCCGGTCGCGTCAGGCGGACTGAACATCGCCTGCCACGCGTCCCATTGCTGGCCGCTCGCGCCCGATGGATCGATCGCGCGTTCCATGGCGATCTCCTCGCGCACCGTCATGAGCACCTTCTCCATCGGGCCCACCGGTCGTCGAAAACTGCCGCGCTCGGAGCCGTCCGCGTTGGTGAACAGGTTCTCGTCGCGATAGAGATCGTTCAGCTGGAAGGCGCTGAAGTCGACCGGATCCGGTGCGCTGGACCAGCAACCACCGAAGAAGTCAGGGTTGGTCAGCTGCAGCCAGAGCGAACTCCAGCCGCCGCTCGAATGCCCGGTGAGCAGTCGAGCCTCAGGCGTGCGTACCAGCCGGTATCGCTCCTCAAGCAGCGGGATGAGCTCGCGCACCAACGCCGCGCCACGCGGTCCATTCATGATGCTGTCGGCGAATCCGTGGTGTCCGAATGCGCCCTCGGGATCCAACACCACATGCACCGCCTGCGGGATGGTCCGTTCGCTCTCCGGAGTCCAGAGCAGGCGCGCGATCTCCCGCGCCGCGCCCATTCGGCCGCCGAAGCCGGGAATCACGTAGACCGTCGGCCACACGCGCCGCGCATGATTCACGTCGTGATAGCCAGGCGGAAAGACCACCGCCGCACGATGACGCACCACGCGACCCAGCGCGCGCGTGAGCATCGGGCTGGGCTCGTCGATCCAGGCGATCTGCTGGGTATTCGTGGTTTCAGGCGCGGGTACTGCGGCGCCAAGGTCCAGCTCCACGGCGTCATCGGCATCGCGGCGCAGCATCACCTCGACGGGCGGTCCGATCATGTTGCCTGCGGCGCGAACGCCCGCCTCGTCCCTGCTTCGCTTGAAGACGGCCTGCGCCAGAAACGGTCCATCCAGCGAGTCGACAGGCCCTGGCCAGGCCGACACACCATCGCCCGTCATTTCGATCTCGCTGCCGACACGCACGCCCGCCACCGCTCGACTGCAGATCGGTTGCGGATCACTGAAGAAGGGCGCGTCAGCGGGCTCACCCTCCTCGCGACATCGCGTGCTCTTCAGGAAGACGATGATTCGGCCCGCGGACGGCCCGTTCGCAAGGGCTTCCGAAAGCGGGTCGGGCACACGCACCACGACTCGATCGCCCGCGTGCACGGCGCACGCCACGAGCCACGCCGCCAGGCAGCGTCGAAGGGCGAATCGAGGCATGAGCATCGATGGTAATCGCTAGAATCGCGGCGCCATGCAGCACCCCGACGCCATCGTTCGCCGAGCCGCTGTTGCGCTTGGTCTTGTGGTGGCGGCTCTGGCCGCGTGCGAGGGCAATTCACCGCTCGAGCGCCACGCGGACCGCTTCCTTCGCGAAGGCGGCGACGGCATCTTCGGACAGACCGGCGTCACGCAGAACCTGACTTTCCCTGATGCGCCAGGCCTGGTGCACGTGCGTGTCCGCAACCTGCAGGGTGACGTGCGCATCCGCGGAAGCCGCAGGGAAGCGCGGGGCGAAACGATGGTGCGACTGCGGCCCAACTCCGAGGTGGACTCGGGCTTCGCCGCCACGAGCCAGCTGGACACGATGAAGTGGGACGCGCAGATGAGGCCGCAGCCGGATGGCAGCCGCCTGCTCGAGATCGCGATCGCCACCGAGGATCCGAAGGCCTGGTTCGTGCGCTGCGAGATCGAGGTCGACACCCCACGTCTTGGTCGCGTGGACGTGCTGACCGACCATGGCCGCGTGCTGGTGGTGGACAACCGCGGCGGCGTGGTGGCGAAGACCACCTTCGGCGATGTCCGCATGCTGACGCCTTGGCCCGTCCTGGAGCCCTGTCGCATCGACGTGAAGGACGGCGACGTGGAGTGGATCGTGCGCGGCGAGTCGAGCGGAAAGTTCGACTGCGAGACGATCGGCGGGAAGATCAACGTGTATGCGCGCTACGGGCGATGGATCGCGGTCGATCCGCGCAACGATCATGACTCGCTTGCCGCCACGCTGAATGGCGGCACCAATCCCGTGATCGTGCGCGCGCAGGATGGCGACGTCAGCGTGATCGTGGTCGAGGACCCGCACGACACGGGCACCTTCGCCAAACCCTGAGCACGGCGCATCATGAAGGAAGTGCAGGATCACTGGTTCCGGCTGGCGAAAGCCGAGGGCTACCGCGCACGCAGCGCGTACAAGCTGCTGGAACTCGACGAGCGGCTGCGCCTGCTGCGCAAAGGTGATCGCGTGCTCGACGCGGGTGCCGCCCCCGGGAGCTGGACGCAGGTGGCTGCCAGGATCGTGGGCGAGCGCGGTCGCGTGGAGAGCGTGGACCTGAAGGCGATCGATCCGAAGGGGCTGCCCGCAAACGTGCGCGTGCATCAGGCCGACTTGCGCGAGATCACGCATGAGAGTCTGGGCGGTGGTCGCTTCGACGCGGTGATCAGCGACATGGCACCGGACACCTCGGGCGTGCCGATGGCCGATGCGGCGATCAGCTGCCGGCTCTGTCATGCGCTGCTGGATCGCTGCGTGCATCTGCTGCGCCCCGGCGGCACGCTGGTGATGAAGGTCTTCGAGGGCGGGGACTATCCGGAACTGCTGAAGCGCACGAAGTCGCTCTTCACCGAGGCGGGCGCAAGCAAGCCCAAGGCGAGCCGCGCCGAGAGTGTGGAGATCTTCATCTGGGGCAAGGGCTGGAAGGGCCCGCCGCAGAACGGCGACGAGGCTCCGGCACGCTCCCGGCCTCAGCCTGGCGCGGGATGGCGCAAGCCCGAGGCTTGATTGCCCCGCTTTCCTGCGGAATCCACACGGCTTTCGAAAACCTGCACCCTAGAATCGGTCCATGGCCCGTCCGGATGGCTCACCGATTCCAACCTTCACCGACCTTCCGGTGATCGGCGTCAGCATGGGTGATCCGATGGGAATCGGTGCCGAGGTGATCGCGAAGTCGCTGTGCGATCCCGCCATCTCGCGCATCGCTCGCTTCGTGGTGTACGGCCAGAACCAGCTGCTGGTCGACGCGGCAGAACGCTCCGGGCTGCGCCCCGCGTGGTTCCGTCTTGCGAAGGAGGGCCTCTCAAGCCAGCGCGCGATCGCCGCCGAACCCGTGGTGGTCGACTACGGCCATGAGGACACGCTGCCGCGTGAGCACGCGCCCAGCCGGGCCGGCGGTCTGCTTTCCAAGGCCTTCGTGGAAGACGCCATCACCGACGCGCTGCGCCCAGTCGGAGACCCACGCCGCGTGGACGCGGTGGTGACGGGGCCGATCTCGAAGGAGAGCTGGAGCATGGCCGGCTTCCGCTGGCCCGGACACACCGAACTCTTCGCCGCACGCTGCAAGGCCCCTCATCACACCATGCTGTTCGAGAGCCCGCGCCTGCGCGTGGCGCTCGCCACGGCGCACGTGGGCCTCATGGAGATCCGGGACCTGCTCACGATCGGCCGCGTGTTCGATCCGATCGAGCTGGGAGCCGCGCACTGCCGCAGGCTCGGCATCGATCGCCCGCGCGTGGCCGTGTGCGGCCTGAATCCGCATGCCGGCGAGCGCGGCCTTTTCGGTGACGAGGAGAAGCGCGTGATCGCCCCCGCCATCGACATGGCGCGCAGCGCGGGCATCGACGCGCACGGCCCATTCCCGGGTGACACGATCTTCATCGATGCCGCCGCGGGCAAGTGGGATCTGGTGGTCGCGATGTATCACGATCAGGGCCTGATCCCGGTGAAGCTGCTCGGCTTCGACCGTGCCGTGAACGTGACCGTGGGTCTGCCGATCGTTCGCACGAGTCCCGATCACGGCACCGCCTTCGGCATCGCGAATCGAAACGCCGCCAGCCCGAACAGCATGAAGGCCGCGATCGAGCTGGCGGCGAAACTTGCGCGTCAGCCCGAGGTTCGCCCGGAGCGTCCGCGCGCCGATGTGCGCTCGCACGCGTCGGAACCGGGCACCGAGGATGGCGGCGTGGGCAGCTGATCGTCGCCGCTCTTCGTCTCGGCCGAAACCGGCTTCACACACTCGACCTTCACTGCACTCTTGCGTCCACCTCGCCGACGGGTGACCGAAGCCGCCACCGCCCCGATCGCAGCCACCGGTCCAGGCCCAGGCACAGGCGTCGCCGACAGCCGCAGATTGTCGAGACGGATGTTGCCGCTGCTGCTGGTGGCGCCATCCACCACCACGCGCACACGCGCGCTCGCAGTCTGCTCCAGGAAGTCGAACGCCGAAAGATCCACCGTGTGCACCTGCCACTGCGTCGTGCTGGCGTCGATCGATCCGGCCATGCGCCACCCGATTCCGTCCCAGACCTGCACCGAGGTCATGGCGAAACCGCTGCCGCTTCGTCTCGCTGCCACGCCGAACACAAGGTCTACCAGCCCCTCGGTCCGCACCTCGAGTACCGCCGCGCGCCCGTTCTGGCCCGATCCGGTCACCACCAGTCCCATGCCCGCGACATCGCCGCCCCATGCATATAGATCAGTGCCCGCCAGCGCACTCAAGCCACCGGTGAATTCCAGCAGGCTCAGGGAGCCCGTGCCCTGATCCGCGCCAAGGGCCGTCGGCACCGCACCCGACAATCCATTGAAGTTCCAGTTCGCCACCACGTCCGCCCGCGCGCTGCACGCGCAGAGCCACAGACTCGCCGCGCCCGCCAGGGCCGCGGCCGTGCCACGATTCGATCGACGCATCGCTTCCTCCTTGAATTGAACCGGCGGAACGCTCCGCCATGACGACCTTGTAGGTCACCGCACCCCGGACCCCGGAAAGACCTGCCGTTTTTCCTGACGATTCCTGATTTCACCGCTCGCGGCTGCGACCACCCGCTCCGCGCACCTCACGCGCGCAGGTGATTCGGATCGATCAGCCAGAGCCAGTCGTCGAACAGGAACTCGAAGCGCGCCGCCAGCAGCGCGATGCGCCCCATGACCGTGAAACCGAACGCCGCACCGAACGTGATCATGAGGTACCACACGCCCACGCGCGCGGTGCCGCCCACCAGACCCTTGTGCTCCACGCTGAACAGGAAGTACGTGAGTGCGCTCAGCACACCCACCACCACCAACAGGTTCGCCAGCGTGCCCCAGACGCTCGCGCCCACGTCGGTGGCGCCGTCGGCACCAGGCACCACCGCCACGACCGACTCCATCGTCGCCAGCCCCTGCGCCATCAGGTCGCTCTCGACATGACTCACGATCTTCAGGCCCGCCGTCACGCCCACGATGAACGCCAGCGGCCAGGCACCGATCCAGCCACCGCGCGGCGCAAGTCGCCACAGCATCATGCCCCCCAGCACGAGCGCCAGCGCCATGCTCCACCACTGCACATCGTCGACGGGCCTCAACGAGGGCTGCACATGGGCCTGCACCACGGCCGGCACCAGCGCGGCGAACAGCTTGGGTACCAGCGTGTCCCAGAAGCCGATCACCATCCAGTACGCGGCACTCACGCCGACCACCGTGGCCTCGGCGAACTTGTAGAAAACGTTGTCGGCCCACAGGAAGCTGAAGATGGCCAGCGTGAAGAACGCCGCAAGCCACAGGCCGATCGTACGCGGCCACGAGAGCGTGATCGCGCTCTGCCGCGGATCCTTCGCCTGCGCCTCGAACCACGCCTTCGGCGGCACGGCACTCCACTCCTGCCAGCGCACGTCCGCAACACCACCCTCAGCGACACGCTTCCACGCCACCGTCGGGGCGCCCTGCGCGCTCTTCGTCTCGACCTTCGCGTACGCCACGTCCTCGTGCTGTACATACACGCGCCCAAGTCCCTGCCCTGTCATGCCACGCACCACAAGCAGCCCGGCGAACACCACGCCGATGACGATCCATGTCAGACGCTGGCGATTCATGCGCGCGTCCCCCGTCGACCCATGAACTGGATCAGGTTGCCCACCACGATCAGGCCCACCAGCAGCAGATGTCCGAACAACTGCGGCGCCATGCGTCGCTGCGCCTCCAGATACTTGGGCGCAGGATCGCCACCCATCACGCCGTTCAGCAGGTTCTCGTATTCCGCAGCGCCCTTGATCGCGCCCAGCAGTCCGGCCAGCTGCCCGGGGTAGTACGGATACATCTGCGGGGTCTGCACGCCCGTGCAGCCGGCGATCATCTTCACCGAGCCCTCGCTCGCGCTGACCACGTACTGCACCCACTCCTTGCTGCCCGGGTAGCCCGCGCTCACGTTCACCAGCAACGGGAAGTCACGCACCGTCCGCACACCCTGCAGAATCGGCAGATCCGCCGCGGCCTGACCGCGCGTGTCCTTTGGGAACGCCTTCGTGAAATCCGTCAGCACCACCTTCATCACGCCCTCGTTGCCCGCCTGAAAGCCCAGATTCACGAAGTCCACGCCCTCGCGAAGACTCGGGAAGTCCGCGCGGATCACGTGCGCGATCGTCTCCTGCGCCATGTTGCCGCCGAGTGGCCACAGCGCAATGCACACGATGCGAAGCTTTCGCGCCGCGCACTGTCGCATCAGGCTCGTCGCCATTGGCTGCAGCTCGCCCGCGCTCGCCGGGTCGTAGTCGAACGCGAAGAGCACGCGACTTCCTTCAGGCAGGTCGTCGATCACCTTCAGCACGCGACGCGCCGCGTCGGTGGGTTGCTCGGGTGGCGTCTTGCCCGTCAGTCCGCTCCACAGGATCGGCCCCGCCACGGCGATCGCCATGAGCAGGAAGATCCAGCGTCGATCCAGCGACTGCAGTCGGGCAAGCAGGCTCATCGCTCGCCACCTCCCAGCCAGCTGCGGTCCACACCCAACAGGATGCGCAGGCTTGTGGCCGCCACGCCCAGCGCGATGCCGATGATGATCGCGCGGTTGCCCGCCGTGTTGAAGACCTGCATCACGTAGACGCTCAGGTTCTCCAGTCGAAGTCCGCTCGCCCAGTCAGGCAGCCAGCCAGTCAGCACCACGCCCGCGAAGGTGCGGCCCAGCAGGATCACGAACGCCGTGCCGAGCAGCAGGCTGGCCTCGAGGTTCTTCGCACGGAAGGCGCGGAACGCCGCGCTGGCCACATAGAACGCCAGCAACGCGAACATGGTGCTCGTCAAGGGCACCATCGCGAACTCGTAGATCCACCCGAACGGCGTGTCGGCGCTCTCCTGCTTGCCTCCGAAGTCCGCCTGCGGGAAGTCGTGGCTTGGGTGCACGCCGATCTTGCCCAGACCCACCACCAGCGTGATCAGGAACGTGCCCAGCACCACCAGCGCGAAGCCCCAGCCTGCGTCACGACGACTCACCTTCGCCAGGTTCGCCTTCAGCAGGCTGCCCGCGCCAAGCACGCTCGCGATGGCCGCGATCACGTTGAACGTGTCGGTGAAGTTCTCTCCCCAGCTCTCCATCGGCCGGATGAACGCGCTCACCAGGATCGCCACGCCCGAGACGATCGCGATCCAGAGCGGAATGAGCCGGGTCAGCACCATCGCTCAGCCACCCATCGCCTTGCGCAGCAGCGCGCCCAGCTCGCCCAGCCACGCCGCCGAGGGCATCAGCACGCCCGCCGTCGCGACCACGGCACCGATCACGATGAAACTCATCACCGCGACCTTGCCCGAATCCTGCGCCTGCAGCGTGCCAAGTTGGTCAGGCTCGCCGCTCAGGTATGCGCTTGCCGCGAAGAACTCCTCGCCGATCAGCGTGTAGTCGCAGGCCGCCACGAAAAATGGCAGCTGACTGCTTTCGGCGGTGCCGGCGATCTGGATCGCCCCGATCGAGTTGCCGTTCTCGCTGAAGATCAGGCTCTCGGCGAAGAAGCACCCCATGTAGAAGCAGGCCGCAGGCTTCTCGCGCATCATCTTGCCGCCGACATAGGCCACGTAGCCGAACTGCTCGTCGGTGACATAGTGGATACGGTCCGGCTGGTACGCGTCGGCACGTCCCGCGGCCAGACAGCTCGCCTGCACCGCCTCACGCGCGGCCTCCATCACCAGCGAGCGACACACCGGCGCCTCGACCGCCGCGTCGTACTCCGCCGCGGTCTTCGCCACGCGACCCAGCATGGTCACGCCGGCCACTGTCTGGATGTTGTCCATGTCCTGGATGCCCGGAATGAACAGCACCGGACGACCCATCTCGGTGGCGCGCCCGATCGCCTCGTCAACCGCCTCAAGCGCCGCGATGCGACGGATGGTCGGCGGCCTTCCGCGGCGCGCGCGCCACACGAAGATCGTGGTGGCCGCGCCGATTCCCACGATCCACGCGGCCAGCGGAAGTCGATGCTCATTCAGGATCGATTCAGCGGCGGCCGTGCCCGCAACGACACCCGCATCCGCGTGTGCTCGCTGCCCTTGCCCCCATCCAATCACGCATCCGACCAGGATCGCCGCCCACGGCCACGGCGACCGGAGTCGATGGTGAGCGCGATCCATGCGTGAAATGTAACGCGACTCAGCCCTCGATGCGCTCGACGTTGGCACGAGGCACCGTCACCGTGCCGCCTTGCTCCAAGCACACCTCCAGCACGCGCGCCTTGCTGCCGCTGTCAAGCAGAGCGGGCCGCTCCGGTAACCCTGCGACCTTGCCGATCAGCCCGAAGTGCGGATCACGGATGATGCGAACCGGCGCGCCGATGGAAAGTTCGCCGTCGACGGCGCCGCCACGATCCACCTTCGCGGGCGCATGCTCGATGGGCACCACGATCTCGGGGCGCATCACGCCGGCGCGGATCTGCGTGGCGCCGTTCACGCACGCCTCGCGGCCCTGATGTCCCGCCAGCAGCGCGAAGGTGCGCCGTGCCATCGCGATCTCGCCGAATCCCTCGGTGATGATCAGCGTGAGGCCACACCTCTCGCTGCCGGTGATCGCCACGCCAAGATCATGCCCAAGGAAGTCGCGCAGGTCCGCGTCGTCGATGCCGCCGCTCACCACCGCTGCCGCGCCGACCGCCTTCGCGCGCGCGATCGCCGTGGCGGTCATGCGCGCACCACCCACGATCACGCAACCCTTCATTTCGGGCTTGATCAGGTCCTCGTGCAGTTCCTCCTCCGGCGCTCGACAGGCAAGCGCGATGGGCCCGCGTACCTCGCCACCCACGCCGAAGATGCCCTGCACCAGCGCCGCGTCGGTCTCGATCACCGCGCCCTCGCTCGCCAGCACCTGAACCACCCGTCCGGGTACGTGCGCCAGCACCTGCACTGGCTGCCTCGGCCCGCGGATCAGCACCAGACCACTTGAGTCGCTCACGCTCTCCACCGTGCCCGCCGCGCTCGCCTTCACTTCGGTCTTCATCAGGCCGAACACGCCCTTGCTGCGTGCCAACACCTCATCCTTGGCCACGGCCTCGCCGACCCTCTTCAGCATGAGCCCTGGCAGGTCCTTGGGCTGACACGCCAGCAGATTCGCCACCTTCATGGGGGTCACATCGCCTTCCAGGAAAGTTTCGGCCACCACCGTCGAGCCCTGAACCCGATCCCCAGGCGCCACCCGCACCTCGCCGGGCGTCGGCAGGACCCTTCGCGCCCGGTGCAAGGCATGGTCGGAAACCTTCAGACCGGGGGTGTAGGCCTTAGCCATTCACAAAGACTACTTATGGACCGTCCCGGGCCGCCGTGTTCCTGCCATACGACCACCTGCTCCGGAATCAACCGATTCCATGGGAAAAGCCCTTTTCCAGTTCAAAAACTCGTCTATTTTACGTTACCGGGGAATCCACGAACCCAAGACAGGAGCTCGCATGCGCCGACTGACCACATCCGGTTGCACCACCCTTGTCACCTCGCTCGCGCTGATCGCACCCGCTTTCGCCGCGCCACCGGGTGGCATCCTGTCCGCGGAAGGTCACGGCCCGCTGGTCGTGGCGGTCCCGCTGGAGGAGGAGCTCGTCCTGAATTACGCCGAGCGCGCCGGCTTGAGCATGATCGCCGCACCGCAGTGGGTGCTCGGCCCCGTCGATGTGGAAGGGCTTCGCATGGAGGAGGAGCTGGAGCAGGACAGTCGCCCGCTTCGCTTCTCGATCCAGCGCTCGGTGCAGGTGCGTCTCTCCGACGGTGACTGGCTGCCCGTCGAGGGCGGCCGCGTGTGGCGCCTGGAGGTCCGTGGCCTCGGAAGCCTGAACAATCGACTCCACCTCTCCGGACTGAATCTCGGCGAAGGTCAGGAGATCCACCTGAACACGCCAGGCATCGCGGACAGCATGGTCGGCCCGATCACGGGCACCGGCCCCTTCGACAACGGCGAGCTGTGGGGCACCTTCGCCTCGGGCGAGGTGAGCCATCTTGAGTGGTTCGTGCCCAACGGCGTCGAGGTGAACGCCCTGCCCTTCACGGGCCTTGAGTATGCGCACGGCTACAAGCAGGTCTTCCCCACGCAGGAAGAGCTCGATCAGGCCATCCATCAGGAGGCCTCCGGCTGCGTGATCGATCCCTCGTGCTACAGCCAGTGGGCGAACGTCTCCAACGGCGTGGGCCAGATGACGTTCACCAGCGGCGGTGCGAGCTACGTGTGCACCGGCCAGCTCATGGCCACCACCGCCGCCGACGAGACGCCCTACTTCTCCACGGCCAACCACTGCATCAGCACCACCGCCGAGGCCAACAGCCTCGTGGTGAAGTTCTTCAACCGCGCGAACACCTGCAATGGAAGCGTGAGCGCCGGCACCACCGTGTCGGGTGGCTCCGATTTCATCGGCACCTACGCGGGCGCTGACTGCACCCTGCTCATGTTGCGCAACACGCTGCCAAGCACGGTCTTCTGGGTCGGCTGGGACACCGTGAATGTGGCCAACAGCACGGCCTCCACCGGCATCAGCCATCCCAACGGTGTCGAGCAGGACATCCACTTCGGCCCCAAGAGCAGCACGACCACGAGTTGCAACACCGGCGCGGTGGTCGCCGGCGCCTCGCGCATCAACTGGACGCAGGGCACCATCGAGGGCGGAAGCAGCGGCTCCGGCATCTACAAGAACAGTGACCAGAAGCTCTATGGCATCCTGTCGTGCGGATCGACCAGCGCGACGTGCACCAATCTGGGCTCGGCCTGGTACGGCCGCTGGGACCTGGCGCTCACCACGGGAGGCTTCAGCACCTTCATGGCGGCCGGCACCGACGACGCGCAGGACAACAACGACACCTGCGCCACGGCACGACCGCTGGCGCCCGGCAACTATACCGGCCTGATCGTGAAGCGTGTGGACAAGGACTTCTATGCCCTCATGGTGCCTCCCACCGCCACGCTCACGCTGTCGAGCACCTACACGCACGCGCAGGGCGACGTGGACTTCAAGCTCTACGACGCCTGCGGTGGCACGCTGCTGCTTGATCGCAACGCCAACGTGAACAACGAGGCGTTCAACTATGTGAACACCACCTCCAGCAGCCAGCTGATCCTGGAGGTCTCTCTCTCCACCGACACGCGCAACACCTACTCGCTGAACTTCAGCGTGACCACGCCCGCCCCCGCAAACAACGAGTGCTCGGGCGCCACGGCCATCGGTGACGCGACGTCCTCCTTCAACACGTTCGGCGCCACCAACTCGGCCAACGCGATCCCGGCCTCGTGCAACGATGGCGGCGGCACCGCGATCAACAAGGATGTGTGGTTCAAGTACACGGCTTCCTGCAGCGGGGTGGCCTCGGCCAGCACCTGTGGCACCGCTGGCTTCGACACCAACATTGCCATCTATGACGGCGCATCCTGCCCCGGCGCGAGCACCGCCGTGCTGGCATGCAACGACACGGGCGTCGGCTGCAGCGGCGGCACAAGCACCGTCGAATGGGAGGCCGTCGAGGGCGGCACCTACTACATCCGCATCGGCAGTCCGGGCTCCGGAGCCGGCACGGGCACGCTCACCACAATCTGCACCGCCGTGAATCTCTGCCCGAATGACCTGGACGACGACGGTGCCGTGGGTCCATCCGACGTCTCCGTCGTGCTGCTGGACTTTGGCTCCTGCTCGGGTTGCCGGAGTGACGTGGACGGTGACGGCGTCACCGGCCCCTCCGACGTGTCGCTCATGCTGCTCGACTTCGGCCCCTGCCCATGAAGCGGCGAAAGGCGGGGGCTCCGGCGACCTCCGACAGTCGACGGAACCCCGCGCCCATGGATGACCCGCTTCACCCCCGGGAAGAGCCCGGTCAACGGTCGATCGCGTACTCCAGGCTGACCACGGCACGCATGGTCTTCTGGATGGCCGTCGTGTCGTAGTCGCGACCGTATTCGTTGTTGTCGATCTCGCCGCGCGCCAGGATCTTGATCACCCCCTGCGAGGCGCTCTGCAGCGCGCCCACCCGCGAGCCGCTTCCATTGGCCAGCGTGTTCGCGCGCTCGAAGGCGTTGCGCGTGGCCTCGGCCAGCAGATCCGCCTTGGCGTTGTCGGGGTTCGAGATCAGGAACGCCGGATCGTTGGATCGCACCTCGACCCCCTCCTTGATCAGCTCGGTGGCGCGCTCGGAGAGCTGCTTCACCTTGTCCACCTTGTCGCTGAGCACGGCCACCGACTGGTTCAGGGTGTAGCTCTCGATGCGCGGCAGCTCGTTGCCCTTCGTGTCACGCGCATGGGTCATGCCGGTGTCCACGGCCTCGGGGCGGATCTCCTCCGGCGTGAAGCCGTTCTCGGTCACGAAGCGCTTCAGACGCTCCACGCCGGTGTTCAGACGCGCATACGCCTCGGGTAGGGTCGCCCCGCGCGCGGTGACCACCGCCTTCCAGACGGCGCGATCGCTGGTCAGGTCGATGCTGGCGGTTCCCTTCACCTTGATGGTGCTGGCGGTGCGCATGGCGATCATGGCTCGCGAAACGCTTTGTGCGGCGTAGGCGAAGCCCATCGCGAGCGCGGCGCCAAGGGCCAACATGCCGAAGCCGCTCGAGCTGAGCCAGCGACGGCGGACGGGTACGGTTGTCTGTTCGGACATGACGGGCTCCAGGCCCACGGCATGTCCACGGGACATCCGAAGGCGCTTGGTCGGAGGTGCGAGTTGTGGACGGGCTTGCCGAACGAAAGGCAAGCGGGTCGTCATCGACTTCCGACCGCATACACCTTGAATCCACTCGAAAGTTTTTTCAGCGTTCTTCGCCGGCCCTCATGTCCGCAGGTCGCGACCCGTCGTGTCGCGCATGCACAGCAGCACGATCGAGGCCAGCACGCCCAGCGCGCCGATCCACGCCATGGTCAGTCCGGGCATGTTCCACTCCGTGGTGAACCACTTGTCAAGGCCCGGCATGATGCCCCCTGACAGCGCCATCGCCACGCTGTAGGCGAAGCTCATGCTCACCACGCGGTTGACCACGGGGAACATCTCGACCAGCATCGCGCCCTGCATGCCCAGCGACATGGCGATCGGAATGCCCATCAGAAGCTGGGAAGCCAGGAAGGCGTGCGGCTCGATCGGCATGTGGGTCATGGTGAGCCATCCCGGCACCATCACGAACAGGCCCCAAACGGTGAACAGGATCGCGCTGCCCCGCCGGCCCATGCGGTCGCTCATCCAGCCGCCGAGCACCTTTCCCACGGCCACGAACATCAGGGCCACGGTGTTGGCGGCCTGAAATCGCGCAGCATTCGAAGGGTCGGCGGCCTTTGCCGAGATCACCGAGGCGTTGAACACGTAGTAGTAGAGGGCGTTCGAGAAGGCCACGATGGCGAACAGCTGAAGCGACGGCTTCCAATCGGCCGCGATGGCCTTGAAGACCCAAGGCCGGTTCGAGATCTCCCGGGCGGCCTCACCGGCCTCGCTCTCATGAATCCCGCGGCGCAGCCACCAGCCCACGATCGCCAGCACAACACTCAGCAGGAACGGCACACGCCACCCCCACTGGTTGATCTGGTCCGGCGTCAGGACCTGATCCAGCACCATGACGACGGCGGAACCCGTCAGGAATCCAAGACTGGTCCCCAATGCCGTGCTGCTCGAGATGAGTCCGCGCATGAACGGCTTTGCGTGCTCAGTGGTATAGGCCATGCTTCCCGTGAACTCGCCACCCAGGGAGAAACCCTGCGTCAGGCGACAGAGCATCAAGATTGCAGGAGCCAGCCAGCCGATCTGCTGGTGGGTGGGCAGGCAGCCGATCACCAGCGTGCTCACCGCGATCAGCGTGACCGACACGGTCAGCAGCCACCGCCGGCCCTTGGTGTCTCCCATCCGCCCCAGGATGATTCCGCCGATCGGTCGGGCGAAGAAGCCCACCGCGAACAGCCCCCAGGTCTTCAGGGCCTGCGCCTGTGGATCGTCGGAGGGGAAGAATGCGGCACCGATCGGCAGCACCAGAAACCCGAACACCGCGTAATCGAACCACTCCAGCAAGTTGCCGAACAGCCCAGCGAAGACGGTGCGGAAGGTGGACTGCGCGGGGGCCGAGGCAGACTGGGCGTCCATGCGAGCGAAGGTAACGATGGCGCCCCAAGCCGACCCCGCCTCGCTCTGGCAAGGTCAGATATTCCATCCGTTCCCTCCTTCAATCCACCGACCGAAGGTTCTCGGAGTCTGGGATCGCACCTTCCCGACGCGGCCCGTCTCACAGGACCGAAAACCCTCCGTTTCACTTGGAAACGGCAGCAAGGGTTGTACTGTTCCACAGCCGGTTATTCAGGGAGATCCGATGTCCGTACGCCCGCTCCACAACCTGCTTGCGCAGGGCGCCGTGCTGCTTTGCTCGGCGGCTGTGTCGTTGGGCGCGCCGCCCTCCCGATCCGCACTGGGCCATGGCGCACGCAAGGCTCCCTTGAGCCAGATGCAGGCGGTCCAAAGTCACACCGAGCGCCTGGGTCTGGATTTCCTGGAGCCCCCCGCCGCGCTGCTTGGCCCGATCGATGAAGCCGAGTTGATGTTCGAGGACGAGACCGACGCGGCCAACGAGCCGATGCGGTTCGGCATTCAGAGGCGCGTGTCACTCACACTCGATGACGGCCAGTGGGTCGATGTCGCGGGAGGTCGCCTCTGGCGCTGCCGAGTCGAGGCCATCGGTTCCATGAACACGCGTCTGCATCTGCGGGGCGTGGCGCTGCAGGACGGGCAGGAACTCTTCATGCGTTCACCCGGCGACGCCGCCAGCGTGGTGGGGCCGATCACGGATCGCGGCGAACGGGGTGACGGCGAGGTCTGGGGTGTCTTCTCGCCCGGGCCCATCGCCGAGATCGAATGGTTCGTGCCGGATGGTCAGGTCGCGTCGCGACTGCCCTTCACCGACGTGGAGTACGCGCACGGCTATCGCGACGTGTTCGCCAACGAGGCCGTGCAGTCGCTGACGGGCTGCCACAACGACCCTACCTGCTTCACGAATTGGGCCGATCTCTCCAACGCGACGGGGCGAATCCTGTACACCCGCAACGGCGCGAATCGCGCCTGCTCCGGACAGTTGCTCGCCACCACCGCCGCCGACGAGACGCCCTACTTCAGCACCGCGTACCACTGCATCAGCACGCAGACCGAGGCCAACAGCGCGAACGTGCGCTTCTTCTTCCGAGTAGAGGGTTGCGGCAGCACGCTCAGCGTGGGACAAGCCGCGCTTGGTGCCGACCTGGTGGCCGCGCATGCATCCAGCGACTCCACGCTGCTGATGATCCGTGGCGCGCTGCCTTCGGGTGTGCACTGGATGGGCTGGAAGTCCAGCATGCCGGCCAACGGCACGCCGATCGTGACGATCCATCACCCGCAGTCATTCCAGCAGGCGATCAGCTTCGGCACCAAGACCGCCAACGGCACCGCGTGCAACCCGGTCGTGAGCTCCTCCACCGTGCTGTGGAACCTTGGTGTCACCGAAGGCGGCTCCAGCGGTAGTGCGCTGGTGGAACAGTCGACCCGACAGATGTTCGGCGTGCTGTCCTGCGGCATCAGCAGTTGCGCCAACACCACCGGCTGGGACGCGTTTGGCCGATGGGATCTGGCGGTGAACAGCGGTGGCTTCGGCGCTCTGCTCGCTGCCGGCAGCGACGATGCCTACGAGCCCAACGACGCCTGCGCCGTTGCTGCACCGATCATCGAGGGTTCGCATGGTGGACTTGTGGTGAAGCGCCTCAGCCCGGACTGGTACGCGATCGAGGTTCCGATTGGTGGCAAGCTGTCCGTGCAATCCAGCCACACGCACGCCAACGGCGACGTGGACTTCCGCGTGTGGGACGCCTGTGGCGGCACGCTGCTTGCCGAGTCGCTGGATGATGTGAACAACGAATCGTTCCTGTGCACGAACACGTCCACCTCGACCACCGTGCTGCTGGAGGTTTTCCTTTCCACCGACACGCGCGCGGACTACACGCTCACGGTGCGGCCCGTGCAGGCGTGCACCGAGGATCTGGATGGCGACGGCGAGGTGGGCGGCGGCGATGTCTCGCTGCTGCTGCTGGCGTTCGGATCCTGCCCGGGATGTGTCGAGGACTTCGACGGTGATGGTGAGGTCGGCCCGTCCGACTTGTCGCTGCTGCTGCTGAGTTTCGGCGCGTGTCCGTGAATTCCGACGATTCTTACGGGTTCATGCGCCCAACTTCTGTCCGCCTGAATCGCGACTTTTCCGCTTTGATGCGGTGGCCAGCAGCAGAGAGGCCAGGCCAAGCAAGCGAGTCAGATCACGGGTGCTGCAGCGCCTCTGGAGGAAGATATCGCACCCAACGTCCGCTTGACAGGGTCAGCCCTTGTTACCGACACCTTGTCAGCCCGTCCAGACAAACTCCACCGGACACTCGATCTCGGCCAGCAGACTTTTGTGCACCGGACAGGTGTGCGCCGCGTTCACAAGCGCCTCGCGTCGGGGATGGTCCGCCGGCAGCGGCACCTCGATTCGGGTGACCAAACGAGCGATCCGTCGCGCCGGCGCCGCGGCCATCTCCTTCGTGGTGGTCGCCGTCATGCCTTGAAGGTTCAGGCCATCGCGCTTCGCCACGATCCCCATGATGGTCATCATGCAGGTCGGCAGCGCCGTGGCGACCAAGTCCGTCGGCGAGAACGCCTCCCCCTTGCCGTGATTGTCCACGGGTGCATCGGTGGTGATGGTGGCGCCACTCGGTCCATGGGTTGCGGTGCAGCGAAGATCGCCTTCATAGCGTGCCGTGATCTTGACCATGCGAACTCTCCTGCGTGGGGTCTGGGGGGGCGTCGTGCCTAACGCTGCATCGTACGATCCTTGTCGTGTCAGGAACTGTGGAGCAACGCGTTGCGCGAATCCTGTGGGCGATCGCCCTGCTGACGATGGGCTTCGTGGCGGCATGGCCGCTCATCGGCGGCATGATCGCGGTGAACGACGACATCAAGTTCGTGCGGGTCGTGGCGCATCAACAGCCGCTGTCGCGACAGATCGCGGACATGTGGTTCGGATCTCCGGCATTTCGCCCGCTGGAACTGGTCGTGGCGGCATCCTGCGACGAGCGAACCTTGCGCGCGCCTCTGGCCGTTCCGCTGCATGTCGTAGGTCTGGCCGCGCTCTGTGTCGCTCTCGTGCATCTGGCACGTCGCGCGCTGCCCACAAGTCCATGGATCGCGCCACTTGCGATCCTCTGGGTCGCGCTGTCACCCGGCACCTCGTGCGCCGCATGGCAGATCGACACGGTTTCGCAGACATGGTCCGCAGCGCTCGGCATGTGGTCCATCGAGGTCGCGTGGCGCGCGTTCATCGCCGCGCGCGCCGGCCGCTCCACCTGGGCTCCATGCCTCGCCCTCGCCTGCATCTTCGCGGTGGGTGTGAACGTGAAGGAAACCTTCTATGGATGGAGCGCGGGCGTCGGCCTCGGCCTGATCGGCGCTACCGCCTGGCTTTCAGTGCGCGATCGTCGCGCCGCATGGCGACTTGGGTGGACCCTGCTGCCGGTGGTCGCACTGCCAGTCGCGCACCTGATCCTGCGCTGGCTCACGGGCTCCATGAGCCGCTCGCTCGAACTGAAGCAGGAGAACCGCTACCAGATTGAGTTCGGCATGAACCTGCTGATCAATGCGGCACAGTCGACGGCTGGCGCGGTCGGCACGGGACCCTTCCATGTGCTCTCGAACGACGGGGCGCCGGTCCTGATTCGCGTGCTGCCCCTGCTCACGCTCGTCGCCGAGGCCGTGCTGCTTGCGCTTGCGCTGGAATTCGTGGTGCTGCGACGGCTCAAGGGCCAACGAGGCTTCGTGTGGCCCGTGCTGCTGATGTGCATGACAGGGCTCATTTCATTGTCCGTCACCTTTCCCATGGGATCCGTCTCCGAGCTCTACGGATTCGGCGCCAACGCCTGTGTGGCACTGCTGCTGGCCGTCGCCTTCACCACACTCTGTCTTGAGAACCGCTCGCGTGCCGTCCGCGCTGCGGCGATCATGGTTCTTGGATTCGCCGTCGCACTTGGATTCCTTGGACTGATCGGCCGCGCGGGTCACTTCGAGCGAACATGGCGTGTCACACGCTCGGTGAACGAACAGATTCTGGCCTTCATGGACCGCCGCCCGAAGGCACCCAAGCACTTCCAAGCACCAAAGTCAACCATCTACTTCCCCGCCGACTGCCGCCCCGCACGCTCGCATGGCTCGTACATCATGCCGGCGGCACAGGCGATCGACCTCATCAACACGGTCGAATGGATGAAGCGCCTGCACCCGCGCCACTCCGTCACCTTCTCCATCGACCAAAGCGCACCGAACCCCACACCCTACGAGTTGCAGATCGACTGCACGGGAGCCGCGGATGTCGGGAACTGGTAGGCACGCCGAATTCGGAAAACCCTGAATCACCGCTGGTTGCGGTTCCAATCCAAGGGCCGCAGCGGTAGGCTTCCAACTTCAGGTGCGTCGGACTTCCGCCGATGAACCTTCGTCCGTATGACCGCACCGCTGCCCGCCCAACGCTCCGAAACGGCTTTCGCGGACTTCAAGCTTCCGTTGATGCGCGATGCGGCGGTGGCCGAGGCCAACCGCTGCCTCTTCTGCAGCGACGCGCCGTGCGTGAACGCCTGTCCGACGCACATCGACATTCCGCAGTTCATCCGCAAGATCGCCACCGACAATGTGCGCAGCTCGGCGAAGACGATCTTCGAGTCGAACATTCTGGGCATGAGCTGCGCGCGCGTCTGCCCAGTCGAGGTGCTGTGCGTGGGCGCGTGCGTGTACAACGATCTCGAGCAGCCGCCCATCGCCATCGGCAAGTTGCAGCGCTACGCCACCGACATGGCCTTCGAGAAGAACTGGCGCTTCTTCGAGGCTGGCAAGCCCACAGGCAAGAAGGTCGCGCTGATCGGCGCTGGCCCAGCCAGCCTGGCTGCGGCGCATGAGCTGCGTCGCTTGGGCCACGCCTGCACCATCTTCGAGAAGCGCGCCACCATCGGCGGCCTGAACACCTTTGGCGTCGCCCCCTACAAGATGAAGGCCGACCGAAGCCTGACCGAAGCCGAGTGGGTGCTGGCGATCGGCGGCATCGAGGTGAAGACCGGCGTGACCGTGGGCGAGCAGGTCACGCTGCAGCAGCTCGAACAGCAATTCGACGCCGTGTTCGTGGGCGCGGGTCTTGGCGCCGACAGTGCGCTCGGCATTCCCGGCGAGAACCTGCCTGGTGTGTACGGCGCCGTGGCATGGATCGAGCACATGAAGCTCACCAAGGCCGACATGAGCGCCGTGAAGAGCGCGGTGATCGTGGGCGGTGGCAACACCGCCATCGACGCCTCGCGCGAGACGCGCGGTCTTGGCGTGCGAAGCGTGACCATGCTCTACCGTGGCACGCGCGAGGGCATGAGCGGCTACCAGCATGAGTGGAGCGCCGCACTCGAGGAGGGTGTCGGCACGGCGTGGCAGTCGCTGCCGATCGCGTTCGAGGGCACGGGCCGCGTGCAGCGCGTGAAGTGCGTGAAGCTGGACGCCTCGAAAAGGCCGATCGCCGGAACCGAATTCACCATCGAGGCCGACCTTGTGCTGCTCGCGATCGGTCAGGCGAAGCTGGGCGACATGCTGGGGTCGCTCGCCGGTGTTTCGGTGCACAAGGGCATCGTGAAGGTCGACGCGCACGGCTTCACCGGCCGCGCCAAGTGGTACGCGGGCGGCGACTGCACCAACGGCGGCAAGGAAGTGGTGAACGCCGCCGCCGAGGGCAAGGCCGCCGCGCGCGCCATCGACGCCGCGATCATGAAGGGAGCCGCGCGTGCCTGACTTGTCCACGAACACCGGCGGCATCCACTCACCGAACCCCTTCTGGCTTGCCAGCGCGCCACCCGCCAACAGCGGCCTGCAGATCCAGCGTGCCTTCGAGGCGGGCTGGGGCGGTGCGGTGTGGAAGACGCTCGGTACGCCGATCCAGAACGTGAGCAGTCGCTTCGGTGGCCACACGATCGGTGGCGTGCGTGGTGCGGGGTTCAACAACATCGAGCTGATCACCGACCGCTCGATCGAGACGAATCTCCGCGAGATCACCGAGACCAAGAAGCTCTTCCCGAAGAACCCCATCATCGTGTCGCTGATGGTCGAGACCGAGGCGGAGTGGAAGGATCTGATCAAGCGAAGCATCGACGCCGGTGGCGACGGTCTGGAACTGAACTTCGGCTGCCCACACGGCATGTGCGAGCGCGGCATGGGCAGTGCCGTGGGCCAGGAGCCCAAGATCAACGAGCGCATCACCGGCTGGGCGGTGCAGTACAGCACCGTGCCGGTGCTTGTGAAGCTCACGCCGAACGTGAGCGACATCATCCCGCACGGCATGGCCGCCAAGCGCGGCGGCGCGCACGGCGTGTCGCTCATCAACACCATCAAGAGCATCATCGGCGTCGACATCGACCGGTTCGTTCCCAATCCACGGGTGGGCCTCGCGAGCACGAACGGTGGCTACTGTGGTTCTGCCGTGAAGCCGATCGCCCTGCACATGGTGGCGGCACTCGCACGCCACAAGGAGTTCGGCCTGCCCATCAGCGGCATCGGTGGTGTGTGCAACTGGCGCGACGCGGTCGAGTTCATGCTGCTCGGCAGCAGCACCGTGCAGGTATGCACCGAGGTCATGCTGCGCGGCTACCGCATCGTGGAGGACATGATCGACGGCCTCCAGGAATACATGCGCAGCCACGGCTTCGATCGCGTGGACCAGATGGTGGGCAAGGCGGTGCCCGCGTTCAGCGAATGGGGCGAACTCGACCTCAACTACGAGACCGTGGCCAAGATCGACGCCGACAAGTGCATCGGCTGCCAGCTTTGCGTGGCCGCGTTCCACGACGGCGCACACCAGTGCATCCATCCGCAGCAGGACAGCCGCGTACCGCGCGTGGACGAGAGCGAGTGTGTTGGCTGCAACCTCTGCCAGATCGTCTGCCCGGTGCCCGAGTGCATCTCGCTGGTGCCGGTGAACAACGGCTTCAAGCCCGCCACCTGGAACGAGCACGTGCATCAGGGCAAGCCCCTGCGACCGAAGAAGGGCGCGCACTGAGCGCGCCGGCACCTTCACGAGGACCGAAGACATGAGCACCAAGAGCAAGATCGTGCGTTGCGGCCTGATCCAGTGCAGCAACCCCCTGAACGACGAGAAGCGCCCCGTGGCCGAGATCCAGAAGGCCATGGTCGACAAGCACGTCGCCATGATCGAGGAAGCCGGCAAGAAGGGCGTGCAGATCCTCTGCCTGCAGGAGATCTTCAACGGCCCCTATTTCTGCCCAAGCCAGGACCCGCGCTGGTACGAGGCCGCCGAGGCCGTGCCCGGCCCCACCACGGACCTCATCGCCGGTGTCTGCAAGAAGCACGCGATGGCCTGCGTGGTGCCCGTGTACGAGAAGGAGATGAGCGGCGTCTTCTACAACACGGCCGCGGTGTACGACGCCGACGGCACGTATCTCGGCAAGTACCGCAAGCAGCACATTCCGCAGGTGAACCCCGGCTTCTGGGAGAAGTTCTTCTTCAAGCCCGGCAACGGCGGCTACCCGGTGTTCCAGACGCGCTACGCGAAGGTCGGCGTGTACATCTGCTATGACCGCCACTTCCCCGAAGGTGCGCGCTGCCTCGGCCTGAACGGCGCCGAGATCGTGTTCAACCCAAGCGCCACCGTGGCCGGCCTGTCGCAGTACCTGTGGAAGATCGAGCAGCCCGCGCACGCGGTGGCCAACGGCTACTACATGGGCTGCATCAACCGCGTGGGCACCGAGGCGCCGTGGAACATCGGCAAGTTCTACGGCACGAGCTACTTCGTGAATCCGCGCGGCGAGACCGTGGCGCAGGCCAGCGAGGACAAGGACGAGCTGCTCGTGAGCGACCTCGACCTTTCCATGATCGATCAGGTGCGCAGCGTCTGGCAGTTCTATCGCGATCGTCGGCCCGAG